>OCVV012842670.1_pt1 | contig 149742 bp, 207 predicted proteins | sample 1539721 | NCBI WGS metagenome assembly OCVV01 (sample SAMN02144230, study PRJEB22623) | gut metagenome | biome: sheep rumen | host: Ovis aries | place: New Zealand
CTTCCCAATCAAAGAAGTAACCATCGTTTTGTGGATAGCCTTCGAAGTAAAAGCCGTGAGGCTGCGCCAATTCTGCATCTGTTGCAATCGACGCATTACTAAGCATTTTGGCAGACTTCTTCGCCTGTTCTACTGCGTCAAGCTCACGCTGCTTTTCACAGTTATGCTTTAAGTGGCCTTTTGGCAAAATATCGCCGCACAGCTTACACCTATTAACAACGCCGTTGTAGCAATGCTGACAGAATGAAATCGCTTGATGTTTATATGGGAAGAAACCATGTGATCTATCTGGATCATCTGAAAGCCCATATGGGTTATCTTCAATGGTCATTCCAGTGCCGAAACAATACGGGCAGATTTCTTCATTGTCGTGTAAATCCTTACGAAGATTTGCACTGGTTAGTTTTTCAATGTATTCTTTTGCCGTAACAAATACAGTTGTTGGCTTTACAAATTCAGTTTTCATTATGTCTTTAATCCCATTTCCATATACAGTTCATCAACTGCGTTACCTTTACGCTGCACACAATCGTATATTCTTTCTTCGATTGAGTCATTAGCCTGAAGGAATATGTAGGTACATTTACTATCCTGACCGGCACGATGGATTCTATCTTGGCTCTGCTTGTATTCTTCGTAACTGTAACTGAGCGAATAATAGATGTTGTAAGTACAGTTCACAAATGTTAAGCCTTTACCGATCAGCTTCGGATGGGCGAACAGTAGATCAATTTCACCGTTCTTGAATTGCCGGATAATATCATCACGGTTCTTCGTTTTGGAAGTTAGGGCAACGCCGCCGAATTTAGCCGCAAGACTTTCACATTCATGGTTGAACTGACACCAGACGATAATTGGCCTATCCTTGATTTCTGCAATGGTTTCTTCAAGTAGTTTGTCTTTGTTGTTTTCAAAACAGTTTATCGAGCCGTCTTTTTGAATGGTAAAACCGCTTGCAACCTCACGGAGCTTCATCAGTTTTGCCGTAAACTCAAATTTGCTCCATTCGTTGATATGAGAAACAATATCATTCAAGAAACTATCGTAAATGACACGCTGTTCTTTTGCCATATCAAACTTGCGGATTTCAAAGACTTTATCAGGCAGATCAATACAATCTTCTTTCTTAATGAAGATCGAGCTGCCGGACAATTTTGAGAAGTACCGTTCCTTGTCCTCGTCTGTCTGATACCAGACGTGCGGGTTAGCCATATCTTGATGAAAATACCTTGCAAGAAAACCGTAGTAGTTGTTGCCGAACACATTACCGACGAATTTCATCTGAGGATAAATCTCGCTGTTGTGGTTAGGAGTAGGGCAACCGCTCAAAACAAATCTGTGTGGGATAACTGTAGTAAAGTCAAGGATTGCAGAAGTGATCTGGCTTGACATATTTTTCATTACGCTGCTTTCGTCAACGATCATGCAATCAAATCCGGCTTTCAAAATTCTGTTCTTCAAAATCTTGAAACTGTCGTAATTCATCACATAAATGTCAGCAGGAGTGTTCAACTTTTTAATGCGTCCAAGTTTCCCCTTATCCCAGCAGTTTATGATACTTTTTGATGGAAAAAACCGCCTACAATCGTCAATCCAGGCCGTTTCTATAACCGAAAGTGGACATAAAATGAGTGTTTTATTGTAGTGTCTTGCGAGTTCCAATCCCATCACAGTTTTGCCAGTTCCTGTATCTGCGAAGATACCAAAGCTACCAGCATTCAGAGCTTTGTTGACAATGTTCTTTTGAAACGTCCAAAGGAAATCAGATAACTCAAATTGCTTTTCTTCTGCTTTTGTAATGTCATGCTCTTTCGGCAACAAGCCAAATTGCATAAGCTGGTATCTCGTTGCCTCTGGAACCAACCATTTCCCATCGTGGAATTGACGGCCTTCGATAGTCCTTATGTAAGGGATTTTCTCAACGGGTACTTGCAACTCAATCATTTACTGATCCATCCGTCTGTTTCTTTGCGGCACGAGCTGCTTTCTTCGCTTCTTTTTCTGCCTTTGCTTTTGCAGATTGTTCTTTTCCAAGAATTAACTGCTCTGCAAACCGCTCTTTCATCTTCTCGATAGAATCATCTGTTTCAAGAACAGAATCATCCCAAACAGAAAATCTCTTTTCATTTGCGAGATTATAGAAATCTTCATTTAGTTCAATACCGATTGCATTTCTATGGTTCTCAATAGCGACCTTATTTACAGTTCCAGCTCCGGCGAAAGGATCAAGAACGGTATCGCCTGGGCAAGACCATAATTTAATGCAGCGTTTTACAAGTTCCTCTGCAAATGGGGTTGTATGACCGATACCTGAGTTTGAGATAACCCACATACCGTCAGCCCAATCAGCCCATTCAGCAAGTGTAATATCAGAAGCCTTGATTACTTCACAATCTCCCGCCTTTTTGTAAACATAAACAAAACCAACATTGGCTGCGAGGATCGTATCTCTTGCCTTCATATTGCGGTAATAAAGGTTTCCTTGCGCAAGCATGGCTCTCTGTGCGCTGTACTTACGCCAAAACGCTTTTGTCCAAAGAGAAAAACCATTGTCAATGAAAATCTTGTTAATATCACCGGTAAGGCTTTCTTGCCCATTCTTGCCATCTCTACCCAACGTATAGTTGTAATCTTCATATTGGATTACAAACTTACCCCCTGGCACAAGAACTCTCTGGCACTCTGCAATCACAAGACCGAGAAGATAATAGTATTCTTCATAAGTCTCACAGTTTGATAGATCGCAAGGATCATTACTATAAACGCGAAGATTATGATAGGGAGGCGAAGTGATAACAAGATGCACACTTTCGTCCGGCAGTTTCTTTAACTCCTTCAGACAATCACCGTGGATCCATTTATTATCTAATCTCATTCAATCATTCCTTGTTTCAAGTTTTCAATACTGTTTTTAAGCGGTTAAAGTAATTCTCTCCCACAAGTAGGGCAGTATTTAGCATTAACTAAATCAAATTGACCTAATATTTTTGGGAAAGAAGAATTATATAAGAGGCAATCGCATTTTGAGCAGCGCATTGTTGTAATGCCTGTTCGCTTTATGATTTTTCTAAGCGCAACCTTATCGTTAAGTGGTTGGTTTTTCATTTCATCATAAATTGATTGCGCATTTTTGTAAGTACACCATGTAATCCATGTGTTGCAATCGGCGCAGTACACGCCCATTCTTCGACCATTTGGTTTTACATAAACTTTGTTGTGTCCACATTCAGGACAAATATATTCCATTGTATCACCGTCATTCTAATTGAATTGTTTTTGCGGCGGCAAGCAATTCTTCTTTAACATTTCTTACCTGGTCATAAATTACTCTATCAAGCAGCCATGATAAAATATAACCAATTTCTTTCCCGCTATAACCTTCAGCAATCAGATCATTCCCATTAACGGCAAGGTATTTCAATGAATAAACATCTTGTTCATTTTTGCATCTGGAAATCTCAAGCCTTAAACTGTTCAAATTAATTCTTTTGTTTCGATCTTTACCAGAAATAATTAAAGCAAAATCACAAATACAATCAGCATCAAGATTTTTAATTTCACACAAAAGTTTTCTCGCAATATGTCGTAGCATTTTTGTGTCCATAAGATAAGCGAACATCATTTCGCAAATTTTATTACCATAATACACAGTTTTATAAGTAGAGAATACAATATCGTTTGAGAATTTGAAATGCTTCAATATATTAATTACATTTGTGTTTCTGAAAATAATCGCCAACCGCAAAACAAGGTTGTTTCTCGTTCCAATCAGGTTAAGTGCAAGGTCTTTGTTATTGATATTTAGTGGCTCAATAGACAGAGATTTAACAATATCAATAAAGAATTGTAATGTGTCAAAATAAAATTCAGAATGAATTTGGTCGCAAAGCCTTTTATCAGAGAGAATTTTAGAAATTTCATCACAAACCCTCTCTTTTGATATATTTTTCAAAAGAACAAGATTGCGTTTCATGGCTGCAAATGTTTCATCTTCAATCCGAAAACCAAATCTCAAAGAGAAACGAACAGCACGAATAATACGCAGAGCATCTTCCTTAAAACGAGCATCTGGATTACCGACACATCTAATGACCATATTCTTAATGTCTTGTTCGCCGCCATATGGATCAACAATACCATTAATATTATAAGCCATAGCATTGATAGTGAAATCTCGTCTGGCAAGATCGAGTTCCAAATTGCTTGTATAAGTCACTTGCTCTGGATGCCGGTTGTCTTTATACTCACCATCAATTCGATACGTGGTGATTTCAAATGAATCGCAACTATCGTCAATCTCAGACTTTAGTAGTACCGTAACAGTTCCATGTTTAATACCTGTCTCGATAACTTCACAATCACTAAAAATCTGAGTTACAACATCCGGCGTTGCAGAAGTGCAAATATCCCAATCGTGTGGTGTAATTTTTAATACACTATCTCTTACGCAACCTCCGACAACATATGCTTCATATCCGTTGTCGTGTAGTCTATTCAAAAGAAATTCTACTCGCATTGGGAGTTTAATCTTTACACAATCCACGGATTTTCAATCTCCTTTAGGAATTTTGCAAGCTGGCCGTTATGATAGAAAACAAGATCATCTTCTGTGATTTCAATATCTTGATAATGCTTCCATAATTGGTGAAAAATTTCTGCATCAACACACTTAAAATCAAGCGGTTTATCTGAAAACGGGAAGGACTTAAACCATCCATAATTGCCAGCTTTATGTAAAGAAAAAATCTCAACTCTTACAAGAGATTTCAAATCATCTGGAATAGCATTTTTAAGTTCCGAAGTAGAAATTACATCAAGACCATTTGTATGTTTCTGAACTAATGGAATAATAATTTCATCTTCACCAAGACTGAAAACATTAAGCTGCTCAAACCGTTGTTTAATCTTATTGTAAATTCTCTCCATCAGATAAGACTCATATTTAATTTGACGCTTTGGGTTACACGCGCCAAAAATTACTTGCCGGATATATTTACTACCAGCGAAATGCTGACTATCTGTAAATTGTCCAACAAATTCTTCCCATGTATCACATCCATTGAAAATCTCAGGAGAAAAATACCGCATTGAAGAAAAGTTTGCTTTCTTCATGTCGATTGAAATAAACAGTCCACCATTATTCGGCTCAATATAAAGGTTATTCTTGCTAACTTCCTGTGTTGTTTTTGAAAGAGTAAGAGCATTGAACTCCTGGTAAATTGGATGGTTTTTAATAGCGTTGATAATTGCATCCTTAGTCGCGTTATACCATTCCAAGTAACTTTGTTCTGAATCAAATGCCGCTACTTCATCACAATATCTATCCCACTTCTTCAAACAATCAAAAAGAGGATTAATAGCTTCAAGTCGCTGAAGGAAATACGGGTTATCATAAACAGTAATTGGGAGGCTGCAATCCCTAATAAACCGTTTCTTCAAGATTGTAGAGTTAATAATCTGATCTCTTGTCATGGTTCTCATTGCTCCAATCTAACTTCTGCCCACAATGTTCACAATGTTCTTGCTTAAAATGGTCAATGGCACATTTGCACTTAGGGCAAGTATATTCTGCCGGGTCATTCTTGTGTGGGCTTCCTGGATCATATTCAACCTGTCTTGCATTACTGAAAACAATCATTTCATTGATACGCTCAACGAAATCATTTACCTTTGTCATATCCGCATTGTCAGGCAGATCAGTATGTGTTTTCAGATAGTCAAGGCGGGCTTCGCAATCATCTACAATTTCATAAAACGCCGCTGTCGGCTGTCTGTTATCATCCAGATATTCACCGTTTCTAATGCTCATAAGCAAGTCATGGTCTTTCTCTCTGAAGGTGATAATCTCGCCGCGTTCCAGAATATCAAACGCCATGAGATAGAGCCGAACAAGGTGTGCCATGTGCTTACCGAGTTTATCATGCGCAATAGCCTTTTCATTTCGCTTGCCAATCTTCGCATAAGAGCCGATAATCATTCCCATATCATTCATGCTGGCTCTAAACTCTCTGAGCGGGTAGTGCTGCAAAGAAATATCACAGAAAATTTCTGTGTCATAATCAGGGTTATTAGACTTATCAATATAGAGTCTAAGAGCATCATCTGGTCTTGCAGTATATCTTTGCCGCAATTCATAAGAGGCGTGTTCAATGCTTTTGAGAATGTGTTGCTCTTGTTCTCCCTGACTTACAAGCCGCGCAGACTTATTTTCAAGCCGCCTCAACTGTGCATTTGCGTAGCCAGCAAATGAATGAATTACACGCTTAGATAAGAAGATGTGGCGGTTCTTGATAATCTCTCGCCCAATATCGGTAAGATAAATATAGTCTTGCGGCCTAAGTCCAAGCATTTCAATGGTATTCGGATTACAAGAACAGAACAACTTGATAATCTTGTCAAATGAATAGATTGTTGTATCTGTCTCTGTCTCAACCACCTGTTCAAAGTCGTTCCCAATAAGGATATTTCTCTTTGAATTTGTTGCGATCCCCCGAATATCAATATCTGAGTTCTCATTGTTTAAGCCATAAGCATGGCTGCCGCCATAACCGAGAAGAACAATATTATCACCAAGATTCTGGTCTATGCGCAAAAAGTCATATTTTGGTCTTGAAATAATCTGTGAAATATTATCGACGCTCATATAAATTCACCGCCTTGTTTTCTTGGGTAAAGTATATCATAATTTCTATTTTATGTCAAGGTAGTTTTCACAACATATTCTAATCATATAATTAAATGTCCTGTTTATGGGACATTTAATATAGTAGAATACCGGCAGAAGCAGAAATAGCCGCTGCCGATTATTTACTTTACCAATAGTTTCTTTGATCTTCTTCCTCAACATCAACCGTAAAACACTTAACAGTTGCCTCAGTAAACGATGCTACAATCCGTCTAAACTCGCTCAAAGAAAATCCAAGTTGATTTGTTTCTGGAATTTCAATAAGTAATTCTTCTTGATCCGTAAGCGTATTTGCGTTAGATAAGCTGCTAAACACCGTTTTTAACTGTGCAAGAAGATTGGAAGGTGATACTTTACTAATAATATGTACAGAAATAAACTGTCGGTTTTCATCTTTTTTAGAAAATTCAATCATTATTTCAACCTCCGGTATTGACTTTTATGACTATTTGCATTATGATTATGTGGAAGGATGACTTCTTTCATGCTTCACCGTCATTATATATGATTTTAGTCTTGTTGTCAAGCATTATTTTTGAAATTAATCTTAATGGAGGATTGTTATGGAAGGCAGTGTTATTTACCAACGTATTAATGCGCTATGCTCTGAAAGAGGCATTACCATCAATAAACTCGAAAAGGAAATCGGTGTTGCCGTTGCAACAATCCAAAAATGGCAGGATTCAAAAAGATCGCCGTCAGTTGAAAATGTTGGAGCTGTGGCGCAATATTTCAATGTTTCTATTGAATATCTTTTAGGTACAACAGATGTTAGAAGTACGATTAACCAAATACTATCAGAAGATGATGGAGTTATTTCTTTGCAAAGAGCAATGGAGAAAATGACACCAGTGGATAAATCTCGTGTTATGGCTATGCTTCGAGCTGGCTATGATTATGCTTTCAGGGAGGACAGTAACGATTAAATGATTAGATACAACTACATCAACAGGCAAGTGTTACGAGTTTATGCTTTGTTGGATCATATTTCTTTCCCAATCAATCCAAAAGAGATTATAAACCAATTCGTAAATTGTAGATATATGTCATATCAAACATTTGCGAAAATCAATGGTTGTACAGTTGATGAAGTTATAGAAATGTGTGAAAGTAAATCCGGCTGCACTCATTATCAAATTGAAAATGATCGTTACCTTGTTCTTTGTAACGAATCTACTGATAACAATAACAATTATGGTAGACAACGGTGGACTTGTTTGCATGAGATTGGGCATATTCTATGTGGGCATCACAAAAAATCGGCTATTGATCTGCTTTCAGAAAACAGAATACCAGGAACAGAAAATAAAGAATTTGAATCAGAAGCAGACTATTTTGCGGCAATGGTAGCAGCTCCGTTCCCACTTTTTGACATTCTCGGTATTAGGTCTGTAATTGATGTTCAAAACACATTTGGGCTTTCAAGTGAGGCATCACTTTACAGATTCACACAATATATCAAGTGGAAAAAAGACCACAGAAAAACAGCATGGGAAAATGACATGGTTCATTTATATATGCAAAAAGGCAACAGTTTCTAACATATAAACCACTCCGTAGGGAAAACTCTCTACGGAGTGATTTTTATGACTGAACAAGAATACAAACACATTCGCAATCTTGCTTGGAGTATTCTCATTGAAATTGGCGCTAACTCTTTACCAGTTCAGCTTGATACAATAACAAACATCTATCAGATAAGCGTTAATGTAGATAACTACTATAACAAAGCTATTCAGATTTCTTCCTGCTTGTTGTCTATATTTGGCTTAAATAAAGATTTGTCTGAAATGCTTGCTATCAGGTTGCTATCTCCGATGGTTGTGTTAAAAGAAATTGGTGTTCGTTCTGGTAAAGATATTGCAAAGTTGACAGGTCTGCCGATTTTTGTTGCAAATAAGAGATACGAGCGCCTTCAGATGCTTGTAAAGCGTAACGCATTTTGCACTTCACGACTTGAACAGATTGTGTTAAAGCAATTTGAACCGTGGATTATTGCTAACCGTTAAGCCTTTGTTGTGCAATATCAAAATATGTATTATCTATCTCTATTCCAATGAAATTGCGATTTAAGTTTTTGCAGGCCATACCTGTACTTCCAATACCCATAAATGGGTCTAATATAATTTGTCCTTCACGAGATGAATTATCAATCAATATCTCCATTAACTCAATTGGCTTTTCTGTATCATGAAGATTTTTACCAGAAGCATCTTTGCTCTTTTTGTTTGGAATAGAAAGAATATCACTTGTGCCACAATGGTTAATTTGAACACCTTTCCCTTTTCGGAAGAACAGAATATACTCATATTGCGACATATAAAACCTTCCCATAAGTTTATTGCCTTTATTCCAAATAAGACTTTTGATAAAATGAAAACCAACGCCAGTAAATGTGTTAAGCATATTTATCAAATTCACATGATTTGACATGACATAACAATGACTTCCATCCTTTAACAAACGGAAAAACTCAGGCGCATATTCTGAGCAATCAATACTGTTGTGTTCAAATATCTTTCCTTGCATTGTTGCTTTTGTTGCCATCATACCACCAGTGTTACCAGCGCAGCCTTTCTTTGTAATTGGGTAAGGAGGATCAGTAACAATCAGATCAATACTTTTATCAGGAAGTTTCTTTAATTCAGTAATACAATCTCCACAAATAAGATTTTGCCAGGGGGGTGATGGTAGTATCTATATTCAATATTTCTCCTATGGTTAGCCAGCAGAAATCAAGGCGTTTCCGCAAGTAATTCTATCGCTATCTTCTTCAAGACTCGGCACAAATACAATCACTTGCCAACCTTCTTCTACAAGTGGCTTTTCAAATTCCCTGTAAACATCGTAATCTGTATAAGTTGTAGTAACATCAAACCCATTTTCAACAGCAGACTTAGTTTCATGAATAGGTGTAATCTTGACAATAAACTTATTCTTATCAAACAATTCAGAAAGCCGCTTTGCGTCAAGAATAGTCTTTGACGTTACTGCAAAATTCAAAGTATACTTTCTGCCAACCGGCATAGGAAGTTTTGAAGCAAGTTCTGAAATTTCTTCAAGACTTAAACTCATGCCATTAAACTGTTCATTTCGCTGGTTATCATCTGTGCTATTAATACTAAACTGCAATCCAGCTTCGCCATTATAAGAATTGTTTTTAATATCGCACCACTTTAAGATAAACTGTTCAAGGTTTCCGTTAGATTTTGGCAACATCGTTGACACAACAGGATGAATTGTATCTGCTTTAATGTAATGATTTACAAGCGGCCTAAGACAATACTCGGCAAATATCAAAACATTCTTATTGAATGTTGGTTCTCCCATTCTTGCGAAATGGACATTAAATCTTTCTGTATGCTGTACATCTTCACTTTTGACAATCGTAGCAATTTGTTCCCATAGATCATATAAACTAACATTACCATAAAAACCATATTTCGGGCAATCGCAGAATTTACATTTCATAGGGCAACCATGCTGTGTGCTAATTGTTGCTACCCACTTTTCTGACAAATCCACGTCAGTATTCATTACCCCCGAAATTTCTTTAGTTAGTCCGAGAAAATCAGCTTTAATATTGTTTTCCTTGCCGTAATCGCCAACGGTCAGAAATTCAAGACGATTATCTTTATCAACAAAAATCTTCCCTGTATGTGTTTTAACGATCTCCATAGTAAACCTCAATCAATATATTCTAATTCAGATAGAATATCAGATGGCACATTCCCAATCCAAACATAACTGTTCTTCAAGATAAACTCATTATATGAACTTGCCGTTTTGTTGGCTCTCATTTTCGCTTGTTCAGCCCATGATTGCTTTTCTGGATTACCGCTATCTTTGTACTGCTCATATGTAAGTCGATCAGAATTATATGACGCAATCATAGATCGGCAAGTATCTTCTACTTTTTTCTTTGTGTTGTAGTTTGTTGCATCATCAACTTTCTGCACAGTATAAAACCAACTGTTCCATACTGCTCTACCAGCAGGAGTAACAGCAAAGAAAAGAATGCTGCAAAGAACTACCACAACAACTACAATAGCAATCTTTTCGCCTTTGCTCATTAGCGTCCTCCATCAATATTCAAAACAGGGGACTCAACAACAAACGGAATGTCAGAATACAGATAGTCGCCGCTCCACTCAATGTACTTGCCATCAGGAGTGAAAAAGAAAATGCCACTATCGTTTGTGCCGTATGAGCCGTCAACATCTGCAAGCCAATTATTTGTGTAGAGGTATCTGGACTCACCGGTTGCAGCCATTTCATAGTATTCGCTATCAGGTGTAAGGAATGAATTAAGGCTTGACACCTTGCCATCAACAACGAAGTTACCAACAACAACATTACCACTGAAAAGGACAATATAACCAAGAGGTTTTTCAATTTCACAGACAAGTGAATTTGCCTTCTCACGCTGACCGTTTACCCAATAAGCTCTACGGATAAGATTGTACCGTTCAAGCGAATAGTTCAGATCAGTAGGTGTTGGCTGATTAGACTGTAAAGTATCTGCCGCGACCTTAGTGTTGTTTACATCTTGTTTTGATCCACCTTCGTCTGTTCTTTCATCCAAATCGCATCCGGTCAGAAGCATCATGGAAATAACAATTGTGATAACAAGAAAAATACTAACAATCTTCTTCAATTTTAGTTTCCTCCATTTTCAAATTTCAAGTAAATTGGTTTTGGATTAAGCATGGCGCTATCTTCGCCAGTGATGTACTGATCTATCGTTGGCTTAATCTCGTCTTTTATATATGTTTCTCTAATACGAGAATCCATAAAAATAACGTGCGACCAAATACCAGGAACCATGTGTTCTTTTGAAATAATCCTGATTGTGCTGCCATTATAGAACTCGATCTTGATATTATCGGTCAAAGATACTTCCTTGATTACACCAGAGCCGTTATAGTAATCAGAAAGCTGGTTAAATAAATCGTTTGCAGTTTTGTTATCCTGTACATAAAAGGTAATGTCATAATTTGGATAAGTAGTGCAACGATCAAGAAATTTCACTTTATCTTTAATATTCATCAATGGTTTTTCTCCCAACATTCAACAGCGTCAATAACTTTGTCATAATCTCCCGTACAATCACAAGCATACGTCATACACGCAACAAACCATTTGTTTTTTGGCGGGAAAATTGATCTTGATGAACCAACACGAACATCTGTGTTACCACAGTATTTGCATTTATGTAATCGCTGTTTGTACTTTTGTGTGTACTTTTCTGCAAGTACAAATCTAATTGCCATTATCTAATTCCAAGCATTTCAGCAAGATAATAGCCCATATCTTCAATAACAATGTGCTTAAACCCTGTTTCTGACATCAATTCTTTGATACTATCATCATAATTTCTTTTGATATATTCATATCTTAGGCGTTTTATATCCGGTATCGAAAAATGATAATTCATTGAAAGATTAAGACACCATTCATTCTTTAGATCAAGAGAAGGGTAAACGAGTATCTGTTCATCTGCTGGCTTTCTTAGCAGCTCTTTTCTAACTTCTTTATGTGCAGAAACACAAACTGTAAAACCGCATCGACACAACCACCGTGCCACATTGCAATATTGAATTTCCCAACCTTCAGGCTTTTTATCATTCACATTAAACAAACTGCTATCAAGATCAATTACATAATCATTATTGTACGCCAATGCTGATTTCCCAACGCCAGGGAAACCGACAATCACTTTTCCGTATTCTGGTTTCATTTTCTCTCCGTGTTTCTTGTTTTCAATACTGGTATATACGCATTAAAATTATGGCTCAATTAGTTTGTAGCCATTCCGAAAACATTTCTGTCCAATAGTTGTTGTAATTGTTCCTATTGTTTGCTGATCCAGCCTTACATTGCTATTGTAATCATCATATACAATTACATTTCTCCCCCGGATTTAGCGCTGTTTTCATGTTCAGTGTTGTTAATCCATTCAAACAAACGATTTAATGCAATTTCAAAAGCACCAATTCCAGAGAAATAACTGCCGACTTTCAAATCATTAAATAAGTACGGCATTGCAACATAAAGGTTTTTTAATATGTAAAATAGAACATCGGTCACTATTGAATTACCGGCCTGTTTATATAATTGCGAATCACTAACAACCTCATTTAGTGCAGCTTCAATACTCTGTTTTAGATCGTCATTTGGAAACATTGTGATTATTCGCTTTGCGGTTTCTCTACTTCCAGTTTTCGCCGCATAAAAATCTTCATCAGTAAAACCCATCAATCGCCAGCATTCTTTTGGTGTTAATTTTCTAATTCTGTAACCATGCTCAGAATTTTCAATCACTCGTTTATCACCCCCGCATTGATAGTTCGGATTGTTCCTACTACATCGTCATTAAACAATCTCAAACCTTCATCGGTTCTTTGTTCGCACACAATATATTCTTTATCCATAACTACAACCATAGGTTGAAGATTACCCCCCTGACAAGTGTGCAAGGCAGGAGCAATACCGTCAACACTATAAACCCTTCCTTGATTTGGATTATCTCTTGTTTTTGTCGGGCAAACATTCCCAATCCATATAATCTCACTCATTATTTTTATCCATAGGCTCAATAACAAATATCATTTGGTTAGATGCTGTTAGTGTTGGACATATTTCTCCCCCGACTGAACACGGCCACGCCGAGTCTTAGACGTTGGATAGCTGAAATCTGCGATACCTGGAACAGCACACTCAATATAACCTGTTTTTGTAGCCTGTCTTATTCTTATTTTCATAATTTTCAACGATCATCACATGGTTTTTTATACCTAAACCAGCACATAGAGTTGGTGATAACCCCCGGATTCGTAGACAATATTTGATTGATGTTTACCCGTCCCTTTTTCTATGTGGCCGATTACTTTGATCTTCTTTTCTTTCATACGTTTTCACAACAATTTTTGGTGGGTCTTTGTAACATGAAGATGGGATAGTTGACATTAACCCATTTACTGAATAAATCCAACCTTGTTGTCCCCCGAACCTCGATGGATCAGCCGGTCAATCTCATTCTTTTTGTTCATCATTTGTAACCACCATAACTAAAATCTTTGGAGGGTCTTTATAGTGTGTTGATTTGATAGTACACATTGAACACCCCCGGAAGTATCATACACTTCTTGATTTTGATGTATCTTACCGGAGTCTGGTATCAATCTCCCAAGAACTTTTGTTTCCAATATTATTTTACCCTCTCAATTACTAATTGCCTTCTATGTGTTCGCAAGAAGTATTCAAATGTAATTCCCTTGTGATAGTTCGCATCAATACAATATGAATACTTGTCACACAATCCATACTTGAAATCTTTGTGTTCTTCGGAATCCCCCGGACGGAGAGATTATTTCTCTTTACGTCTGGCATTTAATAACTCCATTCATCGGTTGATTACCGAACACTTTGTAATCTCTTGCGAGAAGCGTGTTTGCTATATCTATTTCTCTATCAAACTTAGTGCATTGCTCTTAGAATAGCCCTGTTTTTATACCTGAACCATATCCCATTGGTGTCTGTCTAAGCTCGATCTCCCACCTGCCTAATGGCGTTAGAGTTCTTCTTATCTAACTTGCCGGAGTCAATCAGTTCATCAATAAGCTGTTTTGCCTTATCGGTATTTATGTAGTATTTTTCATCAACTTCTGTTTCCAAAACATCTTTTAAGCATTTGTCACTCTCAAAGCCTTCGGGGAATGAGAACAGGCCATTATCAAACTCTTTAAGAATAATAATCAAGAATACACGTTCTCTATTTTGCGGGACACCAAAATCCTTTGAATTTAGCACTTTGTAGTATGTGTTATAACCGTACTCATGTAGCTCGTCAATGAACATCTGGAATGTATCTTTGAATTTCTTACCTACAATGTTTTTGACGTTTTCATAGATCCCCCACTTAGGTTTATTTGCTCGAATAACTCTAAGCCATTCAACAAGCAACGAGCTTCTTGACTTATCAAGATTCGTGCTTCCACATTTCGGACATCTATTACGGACAGAATAATGAACTGTCAAAGGATTATATGTATGACCACAATCATTACACTTCCATCTGCTGCCCACTTGGTTTCCTGCCACACTGAAATCTTGGCATGGACTTCCACCACAGATCATATTAAATGGCTGCAAAGCGTGTTCATCAACAAGTGTAATGTCTCCAAGGTTTTTTGATGGATCAGCACCATGCACAGCACAATAACTTTTAACTGCGAACTTATCAAACTCACAGAAGTTTACCAATTCATACGACTTATTCAATGAATACCTCTCATGCTTTTCTTGTTTTCATTACTGTTCCTAAATCTAAAAGTACCGCCAGATGAATTGTTTATTTGTTTCATCTGACGGTGATAGTATAACGCAAACTCAATAGGTTGTCAAGGTAGTTTTCACAACAATTTATAGCGCAGAATTAATCAGGAACAGGAAGTGACTTTGTAACTACGCCACTATAAGCCTGTGCGCCGTCTTGCTGAACAATCACTACCATATGCGGGTGTCCGTATTTGCAGAGCCATTCATGCAGCGGCATGATAGCATCCTGGAACTCTTTTCCCGCTTGTTCATCCATCTTTATTTCACCTGACCTCTCAATTCGATATACTCATTTTCACTTAATATTGTTGTTCCAAATTTTTCAGCAGCCTTGTTTTTCGAGCTACCAGAAGTCTTATCATTTGTTATCAGATAATTCGTCTTTGCAGAAACGCCAGAAACAACAATGCCGCCATTTTCTTCAATATCAGCGACAAGCGCATCACGATTCTTGAACACTTCCAATTTGCCAGTAATACAAAACGTCTTACCGGAAAGAGTGCTATTTGTAGATACCTTCTTTGGTTCTTCAACATTCAAAATCGAAACCAATGGCACAATATCATTGATGTTCTCTCTGACATAATTATTGATACAATCGCTCGTTGTCTTGCCAATGGCAGGCATAACGCTCCAATCGCAGTTGCTCAAAGCAAGATCAATAAATGTCTGGAAGATGTTACCAGTTGTATGTGAAGTGCAATACTCTGTGATTGTTTTAGCAGCAGACTTACCAATCGTAGGAATACCAATGGCAACAATCACATTTTGTAGTTTGCAATCTCTACTCTGTTCAATTGCGTCAATCAAATGATCTACAACACTTTTACCAAAGCCGTATTCTTTAATGATTTTATCTCTGTGTTCATTCAGATGATACAAACTTTCAAAGTCTGTAACATAACCTAAGTCCATAAGAGACTTTAATCGTTCTTCTGAGATACCAACGATATTCATGCCTTCTCTGGACGCAAAATTAGATATTTTGTCATGTTGAATCGCAGAGCAATGCTTGTTTGTGCAATACAGCATTTCACGCCCATTTTCGCACTTTATAACAGCTTTTTCGCCGCAATTTGGACATAAAATGGGGATTTTATAACTACCGCTCCGAGTGAGGTTCTGAGTGACCTTTGGAATGATCTGATTGGCCTTAATTACCGTAATTGTATCTCCAATTCCAAGCTGTAACTCTTTTACGATACTTACATTATTAAGTGTCGCACGGTTGACAGTTGTACCATCAATCTCTACAGGATCAAAAACTGCAACAGGATTGATAAGCCCGGTTCTACTCACATTCCATTCAATATCAAGCAAAGTAGTTTCGTTTTCTTCCTGATAAAATTTGAACGCCAAAGAATGCTTTGGATGATGTGCTGTAACTCCAAGGCTCTTACAATACGCAATATCATCAAACATACCTACAACACCATCAATCGGGATTTTAAGCCGCTCACAATCAGACTTTACACTGTCAATAGCGATCTTAGAACCGACACGATAGGGGACTACATCAAAACCAAACGTTTGCAGTAGTAGCATTGCCTGAATATTGCTTTCAACCTTATAAACACTTGGACATTCATATAACTTCCAAGCAATAAACTTTACATTTCTGCTTTTAACAATCTCTGGATTAAGCTGCCGGACAGTGCCACTAACAAGATTGCGTGGGTTTTTGTATTCTGTTCCTTCTCGTTCCTTGATCTGCTCGAAGTCAGAGTATGTAATAATACACTCGCCGTCCACAATTACCGTACCAGACGCAGGAATGGTCAGAGGTACATTAGAAAACACTTTAGCGTTATGTGTAATATCTTCACCAATCTCGCCGTTACCACGGCTCTCGGCTCTGACAAGCCTACCGTCTTGATAAGTCAAAGAACAAGTCAGGCCATCCAACTTACCCATAAGGATAAATGGCTTGTTTTCAAAATAGGAAATAAACTCTGTTTCGTCTGTGGTTTTTGCAAGTGAAAGAAGCTGATGGTTGTGTTTAACCTTTTGAAGCTGGCTAACGCTTTCATATCCAACTGTATTTGTTGGCGAATTTGACATTACAATGCCGGTCTTTTCTTCAAGCCGCTCCAATTCATCAAACAGAGCATCGTATTCTCGATCAGAAATTAGGCTCTTATTCTGGTTATAATAAGCATCCCTGCATCTATTGAGCTGTTCTACAAGCTCTGTCATTCTGTTTCTGTCTTTGTTAAACCCCATAATTGTCATGCCACCATTTAATCAATTCGTCTGCCGTCCGAGGCGTGTAAACCATACACTCCATCATGCAGCCAACATTCACGATATGCCCCCTGTTCAGATAAGAAGGCTCTCCATATTTTGCAATATAATTTCGACGATCATAAACCAATTTGCTCACAAAATCATTTCTCGCATATTCTTCTTCTGTTCGGTTGTGCGTATGACCGTGGAAATGCCACATGGCATCGTTATAGCTACCACGATAAAAGAGGATTGGATAATGGCACAAAATAATATGTCGATTACCGTCTTTAATCTCTTTGTAATCCTTAATATCATGGAACATATTCTTCAATTTTTGTGACATTTGACGCAAATCATGATTTCCTTTGATAAGGAATTTGCGGCCATTTAACCTATTCAAAATCCTGATCCATTCATCTTCCTTGTCCCAACAGAAATCACCAAGGATATACACGTCATCATCCCTTGTAACAACGTTATTCCAGTTCTTGACGATAACATCCTCCATTTCTTTAGTAGAAGAAAACGGTCTGTTGTCAAAATTGATAATGTTTTTATGCCCGAAATGTGTATCTGCAATATAAAAAGTCTTACCCATTCTTTTCTCCAAAATCATATAGCATTGGTGTGCCATCAGAATTTAGAATTGCGCACATATACCCGCCATAACCAGACCACGCCATGAAATACATCACGCCGGTTTCTTTATCTGCGTAGATATAGTAATCACCATTTCTAAACTCTCCACTACCGATTTCGACAAGATTATCATAAAAATCGTAACAAGAATTATAATTTCTTTTTGTCTCTTTTGGTGGATAAGTACCGCAGCCAACAAAAACTAATGAAAATGTAATAACTAAAGCAATAATTAAACTAAAAACTCTTACTCGTTTCATTATATTTCTCCTAACTAATCGGGCAAAATGACAACCCACGCTCCCTAAAGTATTCAATTACAAGGTCTGCCGGATATGCGCCCAATTCATTTATTTGTGGCGCTTTTGTAGACTTATAATCTACTTCTTCTTTTATTGTCTCAATCTGATCGAAGTAGATACGCGGCCTTGAATCAGAAAATCTACTCCAAAAACTTTGCTTGCCTTGTAAACATTTTGGTATATCAATACTATATGAACGGAAGTAACTTTCACAAATATATTTACCGCGTTTATCTTCGCTAAAAATAAAGTCATATTTCTTTAAGACATTCCAATCAGCACCTTGGATTATAAGCGTTTCATTTTTTGCATCTGCGTTATGAATTAGTTTAATATCTGAAAATCTGCAAATTGGATAATTGTTAATAAACAATTTATAGGTCACTTTATAAAAATCAATGTTCATTTTGAGCTTATACCACTCTCTCAATCTCTCCGTATTTAATTATAAATTTTCCCATCACAACTTCATCTCTATGATAATGCCCACAATACCATCTATAAAATTTCAGTTTGTGTTCTAACACTAATTCGTTAAAATACATTGTCAATTTATCTGCTGATCTATAACCGGCAACAGTACAAACTTCTTGCGGCAAACAATGCGATATAACAAAATCAACATCGAAATTTACCTTTTCAAGTTCTCTTATACCACGTTTCATCTCCGCACTTGTCGGCAGCTCGTCAGCCCACCAAGATAAATGGTTAATTCGTAGCATTTCACCGCGTCTTGTCCTGGCATTGTAATCTCTGATACAATCATTGATCGACTGGTAATCTTCAAAATTCAAAATACCATCTTGAATATCATGGCTTCTTGCGCCGCCAAAAGCAAAGAATTTCTTACCTTGCAGATCGAATACATAGCCGCGCATCAAATGGTAAATATTATCCCTAATTTTGTGTGCCGTACCTCCGTGGAATTTTACTTTTGGGTATTCTTTTAGCCGGTCAAAATTCTCGTGATTGCCGTCAACAAAGAGCAACGTAAACGGTTTTTGGCTAAACCAATTTAACCAATAGTTTTCATCTTTGCTTGGAACCATAAAGTTCCATATGCCACCGAAGTCACCACATACAATAACATAATCATCACGAGTCATGGTTTTTTGTTCTTGGAAATTTCTTGTTGAGAAACGTGTAAAATCGGCATGACAATCGCCCGTGATATAAACCATTTAGTAGACCCATCCTTAATTATTTCTTTTGAGGCATTGGCGAGATCGCAAATAATATCATATTGATTTCTACAATTCCCATTTTCATCCATTACAGTTATCCCAATCTGTCTTAAAACGTCTAAATCTAAAAATGGATGATTAAGAATATATGGTTCTGTCATATCATTCTTCATATTCTGGATGGATTGTCAAAATACAATCATAACAAATCCACCCATTTGGTGAATTGTAATCTCTCTCCATTTCGTGCTGTTCATGTCGCTCTCCACAAATGCCGCACTTGCGAATGTACTGTTTTCTCTTTTTGAATGTACTGTTTTCTCTTTCTTTAATCATATTTATCTAATAAGAATTGAAAATAATCTCCGTTGTGTGTTTCCCTTGCTTCTTTGGAACAAAATTCAATACACTTTTCTTCGATTGCTCCATCAAAATAATCAGCGTCATACCATACAAGACTATCACGGTGTTTACGCATCCATCCTAAGTCCAGCTTTTCGCAAGTCTGATAAAAGGCAAATACCCATCCAGCCGTTCCAGAATTTAGCCCTGATACGTCAATCGTTTCTTTATTAAGTATGTATGTCCCAAAAACAGATACAAGCTCTCCAAGAAATGCTTGATAAAAATATTCCGGGATTTTCGATAATACTTCCGATTGATCTAAACGAATATCATCAAAAGTAGTTTCATTTCCAATCATTTTAGCCTCGTTAGTATATAGAAAAGAATTTTATAGATTGCATGAAAATGATGCGCAGCCCAAATAGCATTTTTCAAAGTCGCACTTTTTGGCATTCGCTCTGGAAATTGACGAAATATATCTTGCATTTCATCAATGCCATCAAGTGCTGTTTCCATAGCACAATACTTTTTATCGGCACACATTTCAAACCTCCATATTATTCTTGACAAATCTGCGTTCTCTCTTTTTAGCAACTTTCTTATTTAGCTTTTTCATTTTGCTCCAACCATTATGATTGTTCGCCCATGCAGCAAACAAGTGAGAAAATTCTGATTGATAGTTGAGAAACCCTTTATATGTCTGCGCTTTCTTCATCACCATCACCGTTCTTCCACCAGCCGATACTAACAGCGCCGGTTTTTGAATTGGTTAATATCTGAACGGTACAATTTCTATGTACTTCTTCTTGATCGTAAAAACTAAATATGGATGTAATCTTCTCGCCGGAAGAACACCTTGATCCGCAATTCGGACAAAAATTGCTACCGCTGAAAATATTTGGATCAATTTCTGGATTATCAGATATATTTCTATTCGGCGTTTTGCATTGGCTGCATACCCAAGCTCCAACGCCCCAATCTATCGCGTTTTCATCCCAAACCCATTTTGCTTCTGTTCGTTCTTCGTTCATATCCTATAAGTTTGGGAGTGATGTTTCACACTCCCATTGCCTTTGCTCTTAATTCTTTTCTTGCTCCAACTGACGCATTGCACGGAGATAGGCTTCTGTCTGGATAGAAATTGCTTCTTCACGCTCTGCCGCACGTTTCTCCGCGAGGCGCTTTTCCTTCTTTGCATTCAGTTTTGCAATCTTGTGTTCAATACGCTTTGCCTCATGTTCAGCTTCGGCCTTTGCCTTCTTCTCAGCGGAACGATTTTTGTTGTAAACACGCATGGCATAATTGACAAGTTTATTATACGCTTCATGCCCATGCCCGGAAGTCATGCCAGAAAGCAGTTTCTTTGTAATACAGATTGAAACGCCTTGTTCAAGAGAAAACTGATCTTCGCCATTGGTTACTGCCTTTTCTTCTGTCCCATCATTAAACTGTACAATAACAACATTTCCATAAACTTTAACATCATTGATTGTAGGGATAAGCATATCGGAAACATTATTACAACTAAAACCAGCCTCAGACTTTGAAATTAGGCGAATTTCATTATGAACTTTGTCAACCTTTAACGCTGTTTCTGTACCTTCTGGAAGTTTTTGAATCATATATTGAAATGGAAAATAACCTTCTGATGAAGCAATTGCAACCTTAAAATTATTAAACCATCCAGGAATATAATTCTTATTTGAAATATCTGTAGTGTAATAATTATTTGAACTCATTTCAATAACCCTTTCAAATTTCTTCTATAAATACCAAATTATCAATATACTTTCTTCCCTCGCCTTTGAAAATCGGAATTTCAGTATCAATTACCCACTTACTGCGAGTAGAACCGTCGATATTCTTTCTAACACAACAACTGCCGCGCTTATAATGTGTTGGATAATCGTTCCAGTTGATACCATACTGCGCGAACAGCATCTCTTGAATGCCATTACAAGACTTACCGTGTAACTGACTATGAGAAAAATATGCTTGTCCAACCATTTCAACAGAGTTTCGTGTAGCGTCATTCTGTCGCCAGAGGATGCAGTTTGTTACTTCCTCTTTTGGGATATTAAAAACTCGCGCATCAAACATAGCGCCGCGTTCCATAGCCTTGTCTAACGCATCAAGGTATTTTTCATCTTCATCAGAGTCAATATCTTCAAAGAACTCTCCAAGCTGCTCTCTAATAATCTGCGGGAAATACTTATTAAATGCCATTGTCGCCATGCTTGCAGCAACACTACAACACTTCTGAATGTTGTAATCAAACCATGATGCACTATCAAGTTTCTTATAATCAACCAACACAAGTGTGATCTCGTCAGATTGAGTATAACCAAGCACACAACCCTGGATATTCTCACAAAGATATTTCATTGTCTGCTGCATTGTCTTAATAAGAATATTATCGAATGGGCGCTTAAAACCTCGCGTAAAAGTATGAAACGCCTTGCCGTCAATACGGATTACAACGGGCATACGCGGAACAAGATGCGTTCTTGTAATGTACTCATACTTTTTCATCCGATTGCCGAGATCATCATTTTTCATTTAGAATACTCCTTTTGGGTATTTTCATTATCAACTATATATCAGGCCAAACCCATGAGCTATTCACTTCAACACCTGATTTGTGCGCCCCATCCGTACAGTCTTTCATTCACCCGAAACATGGGGACTCACTCAACTGATCTACTTATGCGCACGTTCCCTATGTACTAAAAATGCGGGTGTGGATTTTCACCACACATACGAGCCTCACCAAAGCTCTACTCTCGCTGGTTCACCGCCGCTGCTTTGTTCTTGCGCCGGTTACTGTTCATCACTCCATGCGTCTACTGCCATACGCCAGTCTATGTGCGCAGTTTGCTCTTGTAATGATTACCATATCGAACCATTACGGACAAATGGCATGATCTGCTCCATCGTCCAGATCACTTTTATTTCGCCACCGCATTTTTAAGATTCTATTTATTGTGCGGACAAGGATTTGCACCTTGTATGGCAACCCCCACTACTTTATTTCAGTTGCCTCACACCAACGTCAAAATTCTCGATGTGTCTACCTATTCCACCACCGCACATATTGATCGGAAACTATGGCAGTTTTACAACGACCTTGCCATGTCGTTGAGCCTTGTCCTACTGTCGGGTCAAGCCCGTAGGTTAGCCGAGAGTCGCCATCTGACTCGGCACAATCATCACCGATCCTGCCCGGTGAACCCCGTCACACCTGTCCTCTGCTATTGAGACGGAATTGAACCGCCCCTTTGGTCTGAGCGACTGGACTTGAACCAGCGGCCTCTGCATCCCAAATGCAGCGTTCTACCAACTGAACTACGCCCAGATATAATTGTTTAATACTTTATGTAATTCATAATCACTCGCAATATGTATTCTTTTCTTTTGATTTGTTTTTGGGTATGTATATCGAAGTCTAAAAACGAATCCTGTTGCATCAGAAATTGGGACAAGATAACCTTTTCCATTAAACCATGTATAAAAGAAATCAACATCACTACTTTTATACTTATATCTTATCATCCGTTTTGTATTTACCGTTATGCTACTTGTAGCAATTTCAAATGCTTCGTTTTCATATCTCGTATCTTTGCACCATGTACTATGTTTGCATTGTATTTTAATAATCTTATTACCCATATCAACTGCAATATCGTATTTACATGAATCATCAACTGGCGTTAAACACATATACCCTAATTCTGTAAAATCTTGTATACAATGCAGTTCTGTTAGTAATCCTTTTTGTTGTGTTGTACCTTCTAATTCCTTCACTTTTCCACCTATATAACAAATAGAATGGCAAACTGCTCGGCACTCTCTAATCAAATACATGAGAAGTTTTTGTCAGCTTCTTTCGTCTTTCTTCCATACCGCCAAGAAAGAACCAAACTGGTTGCGGGAGTAGGATTTGAACCTACGACCTTCGGCTTATGAGGCCGACAAGCTAACCGCTGCTCCATCCCGCAATATTTACTCTCCAACAACAATAAACAACCGTTTCTTGCCCCACTTGATATTCAAACAGTCTGGCTTGTCTAACGTTATAACCAAGTCTTTTCTGTTTCTGCGAACTTCACCAGTTGATGCAACAAGTCCAGCTTCTTTCATTACTGCCGGTAGAAAACGGGTTTCTGTGAACAGTGTAACCGGCTTTTCATTCTGTTCCCAATCTTCATTGTCAAAAGCAAGCACTTGTCGTATGTCAAATAACGGTTTGCCAATCACTACATTTTGAAACATATCTCTCTCCTTAAAACAATACAGGCCAGCCGATCAGATTTGCACTACTCAACGCCGTAACACTATGTATGAGAAGTTGGTTAGCGTTGCCTCTCCGCATCCGTATATTTTTTTTATTAACCCTCATGCGCCTCTAACCGGCTGTACCCATATCGCCGCATTCTGCAAATATCTCTTTTACCAACCTATAAACCACCGACAGACCATTTGCACAATCAAATGTTAAGTTTCGTTGCAAAATGCTTTTTGTTTAATTTTCGATGATATACATTCATTTAGTAGCTCCTAATTGTGTCACCCGATCTAACGTGTCGGTAGAGCCATAACGTCACATAAGCACCTAATACGTTTTAGTACGGCCAGCAGATATATCATTTCACCGCTCGGCAGGGCTGAGTACCCTTGCTTTATGTAATACCCAATAGCGGCCATCAGCCATAGGAGCAGCCGCCACGAGTGCTTGCTAACGAGGACTTTACTGTGAGTGTTTTGTTGTAGTGGTTTTGCCCCGCCTATATTCGTAACATTGGGTATCAATTTTATGGAGGAAGGTGTGGGATTTGAACCCACGGACGTTTTACCGCCACTGGTTTTCAAGACCAGCACCATAAACCACTCGGTCAACCTTCCGTATGGTACTCCCATAGGGACTCGAACCCTAATTTCGCACTAATCTGGTGCTGGGCGGATCATAAGGCCGCTGGCTTACCAATTAACCGATGGGAGCATATCTGGTGTCGATGATCGGACTTGAACCGATATACCAAATGGCAGCAGATTTTGAGTCTACCGTGTCTGCCAATTCCACCACATCGACATTTAGATGGCGGTTGTAACGTAATAACTGAGCCGCCGCAGTTATAAAAGGAGAATTTTATGAACAAGTACCGTGGTGACGCTACCGGGGATCGAACCCGGAAGTTCCACCTTGAAAGGGTGGTGACTTTACCAATTCGTCTATAGCGCCATATATAACTTGTGTTCCACAGGAAATAATGATTATCGTGGCAGCTCTGTTATTTCCTCACAAGTTATGGTGCCGCTGGCGGGACTCGAACCCGCACGGCTCGAAGCCGAGGGATTTTAAGTCCCTTGTGTCTACCGATTCCACCACAGCGGCATTTATTCATTCAGCTTCTTACGAATTTCATATAGGAAATCAAGAATAGAGAAACTTTCGTCACCTTTTTCAACTCTATTAATTGCAATTCCTACTTCTTTTTCAATTTCATAAAGAATATTATCAGCGTGTCCTTGCGCTTCAATAGTAATATCTTCAATTAATTGATCGAAAAAATCTGCGCTATCCTTCCCAAGCCTATCTTCGATTACTCGCCGGAAGTCATATTGTGGATTGATGATATACTCACGCGATCCATCTTCAAAATAAATAGTTGTCATTGTGCTGCGCTCCATGTTTTGTATATTCACAAAGACCTTTTACAAAATAACTTTGTGATCTGCTATGCAGTTTCAACCGAACGAAAAGAAAGGAGGGATAATGAAATGGAGGTTTATCACATAAGCAACAACAGAACGGATGATAGTGTTCGGTTAGGTTTTGGTATGTAGTTAAGTTTTCTTTGAGGTTCCGAAAAAACCTTCAATATTGCGTGGGCTGGATGTACAGAAATCTTTAATATCTCGCTTCAATTCAGCTCCGCACTTATCACAGAAATGCCCGTTTGCCGTGTATTCAGAGGCCGGAATTGATATGGTCTTTTGTTTACCGCATTCAGGGCAGATAAATTGATAATTCATTTGTTCCTCTTGCGTTTGTACTTTTCATTACTGTTTCTTAGGCTGTTTGATTACTTCATCTTACACGCAGATTGTACCATATAAACCACAGTTTGTCAAGGTAGTTTTCACAACATATTCTAATCTTTTAAGAAATCGTCTATATCTTGTTCTGTAGTAGTTCCAATATGTTTCTCCCCCCGACTCATAGGCATCAAGCCGTTCAAGAGCTTTGTGCAACTCATAGAAAAAACTTTTGCTTGTTGGATTACCTTCAGAACTCGCAATCCTGGTTTCAATAATGCCAATTAGAGTTTTAGTTGTCATTGATAGTTCTCCTTAATGATACTGTCAATTTGATCTGCAATATTTACGAAAGATTGTTCTGTAAATCCTTTTGTAGTCATGGCTGCGGTTCCAATACGAATACCACTCGCCTCAGTTGGCTTACGTTTTTCTCCTGGTACACAATTCTTGTTTAGTGTAATACCATATTCATCAAGCAAATCCTGCACCATTGCACCAGTAACATTCGGTAGCGTTTTAGAGAGATCAATTAAGAATAAATGATTATCAGTGCCGCCAGTTACAACATGATAACCAAGCCTGATAAATTCATTACACATTGCTTTGCAATTCTTTACGACTTGATGGATATATTTCTTGTATTCTTCTGTACACGCTTCTTCTGCTGCAACAGCTTTACCAGCAATAATGTTTTGCAATGCGCCGCCTTGAATACCAGGGAATACGGCACTATCAATCTTCTTAGCCAACTCTGGCTTACAGAAAATCATACCTCCTCGTGGGCCTCGTAAAGTCTTATGAGTAGTGGTCGTGATAATATCTGCAATGCCAAATGGGGAAGGGTGATCTTCGGCAGCTATTAGGCCAGCAATGTGCGCCATATCAACCATAAAATATGGGTTATAATCTTCTGGTTCTACATATACATTGTAAACTCCTGCATTTTTCGCTTCATAGAAGTCTCGCGTAATTCTCCCACGAGCATTATCAATGATCTGTCTGATACGCTGAAAATCAATAACTCTGGAATAAGCAGATGCACCGGCAAGAACCAGTTTCGGCTTATAACGCAAAATCTTTTCTTCAATATCCGCGTAATCAATAAACCCGTTCTGATCTACTCCATAGAAAACCATCTTATAAGTTTTGCCTGAAAAGTTCACAGGAGAACCGTGCGTTAAATGTCCACCGTTTTCAAGGCTCATGGCAAGAATTGTGTCACCAGGTTTCAAAACTGCCATATAAGCCGCCATGTTCGCGTTAGAGCCACTGTGCGGCTGCACATTCACATGATAATCAGTGTTGAATACTTCGCGCCAATTGTTGCAACAGTATTCTTCAAGCTCGTCGATAATCTGGCATCCACCATAATATCGGCCTTTGTTGCCGGTAGTTCTAACTGCTGGGTAGCCTTCAGAATACTTGTTCATCATGCAAGAACCAACTGCTTGCAGTACGTTATTACTTACAAAATTCTCACTTGCAATCAGTTCAATAACACTTTCTTGTCTATGGTATTCAGCGTTTACCAACTGCAATGCGTAGCTGATCGGCTTATGTCTATTTCTTGCACTCATAAGTTTATTATAAATATCCTCTGCTTCTTCACTTGCAAATTTCTGGTTGCTTCTTTTCATCTTGATCCTCGCTATCTGTTGTTACACAATCTGTACACGATGTTGCAATATCACAACAATCACAGTTATAATCACATTCAACTTCATTATTTACATTGTAAACCATTGCAACCTCCAAAGTGTTTTATTTGGTGCGCCCGACAAGAATCGAACTTGCGACCCACAGATTAAAAGTCTGCTGCTCTACCGACTGAGCTACGGGCGCATATAAGCCAGAGTCCAGATAAAAGAATTTTACAATATATAAGTGGTCTTTACGAACTTGGCTTTGGCAGAAGTGGGAAGATTTGAACTCGCCATCTCACAGTTTTGGAGACTGTTGTTTTACCGTTAAACTACACTCCTATGTGCGGCTTTTCCCTACGATTGGAGGATAAACCGTAACCCGTTTGCAAACTGGAAGGATTTATGCTTTCGTCAAAGTCCTTGCCTTACTGTGCCGTTGTTAGACCAAGTTTTAATTTCCAAAAAGGACGGAGTTCTGATAACAACACGATAATCTCCGCTGCTGGCAGCGCAGGTTGGGATCGAACCAACGATGTAGGAGTCAAAGTCCTATGCCTTTACCGCTTGGCGACTGCGCTATATTTGTGCCGCAGATTTCATCCGTCAATAGAAACTCATAGATGCGTCCACCTATTATGCAGCACTTAATATCCAAGATCGGCTCTACAACACTAACGGGTTACTTGGTTCCCGTGGAATTACCAACTTCCAAAAGGTTCCACATCTTATTATGCGACATATTGGGATCACAGCCGCATCACACATATAAAGTCAAAGTAGAGAAGTCACAATATATGCGCGATTGGAGCGGGTGACGAGGCTCGAACTCGCACGGCCTGATCGGAGGTCAGGGATGCTACCAATTACATCACACCCGCGAATGGTGCTGGCGACAAGACTTGAACTTGCACGGTTTTCACCACGGGAACCTAAATCCAGCGTGTCTGCCAATTCCACCACGCCAGCATTTGAAATTGAGCCACAGGACTTTCACCTGTAGGAGCGGAAGCCGGATTTAGTCTGCGCATCACTACTACCGGCAAGCCATTTTGTTTTTACATTCTGTTTGGCTTAAACAGTCAACCATTCATTTTACCGCTTTTTCATATATCCTGTTTTTAAGAGATTTTCTTTTTGGCCGATGCTTGCGGAGTCGAACCGCTCCGGCACTAACTTGCCATGCTTTCCGTTACACCAAAGCATCTAATCCCTGCCGTACCACTTCCAGAGTTGTACAGGCTCTATTGGAAGTGGGTGTACGCTACGGCACATTCAATATGGCTTTATCCTCACTACTCAATTATCTACTTTTCAATACTGTTTCTAAATCATTTTGTTTGGAGCCTTTGTTATTGGCTCCTTACATTATGGATTATATCATATGTTTGCAAATTTGTCAAGGATGTTTTCACAACTATTTTTAATTATTTTTGAAATGCTTCACATCTACAATCATTCCATGTTTCTTCGCATTGTCAATCATGTGTCTTGTGCCTTTGCTTGACCCATCCCAAAATGCAATTAAGATGGATTTTTCTCCTTGCAGCGCAAAGTTCATCATCTCAATGTTTCGGAGATAACCAGCTTGTTTCCCATACAAATTCCATTGAGCAGGAAATCTTTTCAGTATAATGCCGTTCTCTCTTGCGAATTGTTCTCCAAGCTGGTCTGCGCCGATTGCGCCGCCGCTAATGATTGTAATTGTCTCGTCAGGTTTTCGATAATCAGAAATGGCAGAGGATAACATCTTATAATCATTAAAGGTTCTACTACCGGCTACAATTATTCTTGTGTCCATTTTTGTTTCTCCAAACAGTTCATCGACAAACTTATCAGTCTCACAGATCAATTTGAAACAATTACCATGTGAAGCGTGGTTCTTCCAGGAAAGATAACTTTCATCAAACTTTTCTCGCGTCATTTCTCCGGCCTGAACAAGTGCAACGTTTCTACGCAATCTCTTTTTCACTTGTCTTTTACAATCTCCGGTTAGTTTCCTAATTATTTTTCCATCTTCCGTAAGGTATGTATGAAACCCAAGAAATCTAATACCTTTACTCATTGGAACAATCTCAGTTTTGGAATTAAGAGTTAATTTCAGCCGATCAAGGTATGCCGTTATTTTCTGCAAACAATCTTTCAGATACTCTTTATCATCGGATAGCAAATAGAAATCGTCCATGAACCCACAATCATAAGATGAAATACTTGATATTCCAAGTCCAGTTTTCTCCATATAACGAAGATCATCAATCAAATATGAATAGTCTGTCATTACTTTTCTTTCATTTGTTTCATAATATCAACAATCTGCGGGAAATGCCTGCCGGTCTTTTCAAGCCCAATATTTACATACCTAATGTATTCTCCTGTCGCTGTAAAGCCTCGAACATAATCATCTCCAATTTCTGTAACTACAATATTTGGCGCATCATGTTCTCCTTTTGAATGATCTGCGATAGCACGAATTTCATCACCAATCGAAATTTCTGATATAAGGTTTTCGTAATTTTCTATTCTTGTAATTGCATCTTGTGCGCTTTGTTTATTAAAGATTGCATCAAGAATAAATCCACCCCATTCACAATCAATCCCAAATCGTTTTAGCAAAGCATCATTTTCGGTTGAAGGCCACCAAGAAATGATTTTTCTCGCTGCATCCCAAGCTGCACTAAGACCCTTCTGATAAGCCTCTGCCTCGTGTCGTTTTGCCTCTTGACAGAGTAGTTCATCACAATCATAAGGCTCTAACTCACCAAGCCCTCCATCATCCAAAACAAGGTTTCTAAATCCCTTGAAACGATATAAGTAATCTGGCGAAGGTTGATCTAATGAGCGATTGTTTGTTAAGTATCTTTCGCCAATTTCAATTATAAATTTATCTCCAACATTATGCATTCACTTTTCACCTCCAACTATTGCGGTATTGCAAACAGCACCACAATATATTGTAGTAAATATTTTTTCATACCACAATATATTGATTTTTTATGCTGATAAAACGACCATTTTATTGTTCTGCAAGCAACTTCTTGTATTCTTCAAGAAGTTCTGCAATTTCAGGGCTGCTTTCTGCAATAGTCTGATAGATAACCAAATCAATCTTATCTTTTACTACACTATCGAGGCGTTTCTTGATTTCATTCATTCTTTCACGATTTTCTTTTCTATGGTTAAATGCAGAAAAATCAACCTTGCAGACCACTTCCTTTGTTACGCATCCAGAGCATTCTTCTTTATTTACAATATTAATTACAGTCCCAATATTGAAGCCGTTTGTTGTATCGCAAACTACATAATCTCCAACAGTAATATCGTTGTCAAACAAAGCAAAGTGATATACTTTTGTTGTATTATATCCGCTTAGAAATCTCACTTTTGCAATCTTATAATTACCTTGAACGCCCATAATACCTCCATCAAAAAGCTAAATTTTTCTAATCATAGTTACTCACTCTTAAACAGTTCTGGAAATGCTCTTGGATGATACAGTTTGTTTGATACCTCTGCGATCTTCTCTGACAGGGAAGAAATTGAGTCATTATCAAACTTGCATTCCTTAATCATTTGCAAGACCTGGATTTCATTCTTGTATTTGCGGCGCTGCCTTAACAACGTTTGTAACATTTTGAAACAACGCCAGCCTTGACAGGCGTTATAGTTTCCAAACTCTATGTAATGGTTAATATCCGAAATTTCTCTGTCTACTTCACTCAGCTTACCCAATAGTTCATCTTTTCTACTGCCGGAGCCAGACAGAACATCTCTAATTGTATTAATTTTTTCAAGCCAGTCTTTAATGTTATCATCTTCAATTGGCCTAAATGTGATTTCCTTTTGCCGATCTTCGATTGTTTGTTTCTCAACAGTTTCAGTTGTATCTACATAAGACACTTCATAGAAACTGCGAATAGACGAAGATATAGAATTTTTCAGAATACACTTTGCTTTTTGCTCCGTGTCCCATTTCTTAGCTTGTTTCAAACTTCTGACAGGGACGTACCGACCAGTCCCTTCATCATGCCGGATATAACTCCCGTGACCGTCTGTAATTACATATAAACCCATCTTCTGCATCTCCGTCTTTGATGTTTTCATTACTGTTTCTAATTATTTTAGAAAAGGCCGCATTGGAACGGCCTAATCAAATTGTTATAGTTTTACATATGGGTAAAGGTATTTCCTAACACTTGCAACTTGTTCAACCCTTACACCGTATTCACGAGCTGCTGCCATGAGTTCGCTTGAATCAACTGAATTGCGATAAGAAGTAATGGTCTCCGTTGCTCGCTGTTCTCCAAACTTATTGACAAGAAAATCAAAGAAACCAAGCCAATATAAATTGCGATAATTGAGTACAATACCGCCGTATTTCTGCGTGATATTCTTTGTAAGTTCCGCATTGATCTTATCACGCATAACGGATTCTGGTCTACTGTCAATATCGTCTGCCTTATTCTTCTGGACAAAGAATTTGTAATAACTGCCTCGATAGGAGACAGCAAGATAATCGCGCCACCCATTTATCTCATGCATATTATGGAATTTCACAAGCAGATTATAGCAACGATCATTAAGCTGCACAATGCGACCAGGGAACATGATTGTCTTATTCTTGTGGTTAATCATATTTTCCTTGATTGCCAAAATATCCTCCGTCTTATCAATACCACAATAGTACAGAAGGATTATCAACTCAACATGATCCGCTCTGTCAGGCTCCAAATCGGCGTGGAGACGCATAATAATATTCTGCACATAATCATACCGCAAAACCTGTTTACCCTCTGACAACTTGCGCATAGCCTCTTTGCTGCGCATACGCTTGTCAGTAAGCGGGTTACGAATAATATCAACAGTTTCAATGTAGAAATTGAATAATACTCTGAACGCAGATGCCGCCTTGTCATAGGCTTGCGGAGAAAGAAGATATTCCACTTGTTCGCCATTTCTTGTGTTAATCATACGATAAATCAGTTCTAAAAGCTCGTCAACGTTCATATCAACAAGCTCTTTCCCAATTTCGATTTCGTACTGATAAAGCTCTGGCTTATCTATAAGGCGCATTGAGCGTTCTGCCGGTGTTCCGGCATTTGCAGCATAGTAACGATCAAAAAGTTCCTTCGTTGTAATTTTTCCCATACCATTCCACTCCTATCAATGAAGTCATACAGATTATAGCACCAAATTAAAGATTTGTCAACAAGGTTTTCTATTCTGCTTTTAGCTCACTGACAAAACGGGAAACTGTACACTAATCGCCTTCTTGATATTTGACAATGTACTGCTATCCCGCACCGTTCCGATCTTCTTATCAAGACTTACAAGATCAATCGTAGTAATCTGCTCAACCATCATTGTGCTGGGAACAGGCAGGCCATACTTCTGATGGTTCCACAGCTCAACGTGTACCGGCAGTTTACGCTTGTTCATCTTAGATGTAATCGGAATAATGTTTATTGTTGTGCTATATGTATTATTCATGTCATTGGACAGAATAAATACAGGCCGATAACCGCACTGGATGCTTCCTTCTCTTGCGGTAAGGTTACACATCCAAATCTCGCCAAAACGAGGACGGCTATTATTTGAAGTATTGAGCATATTTCCACCACCTTTACTAAAGTATGTAAACTCATAAGGTGGGAATAAGGCTCTGTTTTTGATATGTCACTATGCTATTATCCGCATCATCTCCTTCCTACCTTATGATTTATACAGTAAATCATTTACCGTACATACATGATAGCATAAAAATGCGGATTTGTCAATACAATTTGATAACTTTTGTAATTGCTTTGATACCTTTTAACTGCGTTATTCCTCGATATATTTTTCTTCCAGGGCAGCAGGATTTTTACCTTTTCCAAGTTTCATGACGTTCTCGCCATCTACCTTGTAAATGAAATAAGTATCTCTATTGGTTTTCTTCGATGTAATATAGAAGTGTTCACCATTCTTGGATATGATATGTGTCCATATCCGTTCATCATCTGGGATTGTATTTTTCTTGTTAGCCAAGGTAGTCACCTGAAATCTGCAATAGGTTTTCAATCTTTCCCCATCCTTCGCGGAGAATTGATTTCATACCAGACAAAACGCCCTTGCAGTAAGTATAATTTTTACCAATGATTCGATAGTCAATAAAGTAAGCATTATCGTCCGAAGTGCCAAGATTAAACTCTAATCCTTTACCTTCTGCATAGTCAAGTAACTCACAAATAACACTTTTGTGTCTTTCTTCATAGGCGGCAAGATCGTCCACATTTTTTGCAAGCAAAAACTGTCCTTTAATAAACGTCCTCATATCATACCTCCTTCCAACCGTTTTTCTGGATAATTGCTCTCATGTTCGCCACTCCAACAGGATTCATACTGTGAATGTGGATTGGGTAACTAATTTCATATTCTTCAAGCCAATCAAGCAACTTGATATAGTCACCGCCATCTACTGCATAGTCTCCTGCATCATGGTCAATATCAATCAGTTCTATCGGCTCAAATTTCTTATGGTTCCGATCTATATTTCTGCTTCTTGTAATGCAATACTTCGCTTCATTTACGCTCCTGCACCAAACATACCCGTCTGGTGCAGGGCGCACATCATCAATCCATAGTCTCATTTTGCAAGTTCCTCAATCATGCTCATAATGTTATTGATCGCATCAACATGAGCCATAGGATCAGTGTTGTCGGCGTTATCTGCGCCAGCCTTATAAGCCGCTGCGATAATCGAGCGAAGATCATTTGCGTCCAGGCTCACAACTGGCTTTTCAGAAACGTCCTCATAAACCTTGTCGCCGGTCACATAATCAGTGAAGAACGTACCAAAATCATCATAATAAGCATCAATCTTCTTTTTCGTCAGGCCAATATAATGCTTAGTAGTCTTGGTGTCGCTATGGTTATAGATCGTCTGCAACAGTTCCATGCTGTCATAATCGCCAGGATGGAGCATACGGGACATCATACCAAAAGTCTTTCTCGGAGAATGAGTGCCGATGTTATACTCAATGCCGATCTCAGCCGCAGCTTTCTTTAAGCCCTTGCGATACCCGTCAGCCGTGATAACTCTACCCTTGAAGTTGCCGCTGGTCTGTACAAACATATAATCCTTATAGCCATTGGCTGCGGGATTAACGCCTGTGCGCTTGATATAGAGGTTGATCGCATCACGGCAAGCAGAGTTGATACGTGGATTTGCCAGCTTATCTGTCTTGTCCTCGACAATCTCCATAAGGTCGGTGCGGAGCTGGCCGGTGGAAGGGTTGAAAACGTGTTCCCACGTCAGTTCCAGCGTATCACCAATGCGCCGCGCCATGTTGCAGGAGAACACGAAGATTAGGTAGTGCTGCCACATTTCGTTCTGCTCGAAGTAGGCGATCAGTTTCTTCATGTCCTCGATCTGGATTGGATAGACCTCAGACTTCTTGCCGCGCTGCTTGTTGCACTTGACATTCTTCGGTGTACCGTCTTTCTTCATCTTCGGAAGCTCAGAAACGATAACCTGACCAGGGAACAGAGGGGAAGTGATCTGAATGATATTGTTAGTAGCTGTTGCAGTTTTCATTGGTATTACCTCCAGAACAGTAATTCATTTACTGTAATCATTCTATCACAAGTTCCGTTCTTTGTCAAGCATCTTTTCAAAACTTTTTCTAATTTTTTATCCTTCTATGCTTGTATTCAATTTCTGCCATACAAGATGGGCAAACTGTTTCTTAAATTCAGGATTTGACTTCAACATTTCAGCGAAAATGTACATCAAAAACTGCTCTTTCATCTTAGACCATTCTTCCGGTGTCAGATTGGGATTTGCTTCCTTTGCAGCATCGAGCAATTCAGACATAATTTGTTCGCCCTTTTTACTGTTTAGAGCTGCGACCTCTGCCTGGATTGCTTTCTTGATAAACTGCTCATAATTATTGGTAAATTCGCTCACTGCACAACATCTCCTTTATTAGACATTAATACTGTTCCATCGTTTATTCTTCCAATACTTCCATTCGATCCTTCCACTGAAAGACCTAACATCTACATCTTCCAAGTTATCAAGTTCCATCAAAAAGTTTCTTATCTTTTCTTTTTCGTAATCTGAAACATGGTAAATTGCCGCCCAATGGTTCAGAGTTTGGTCAATTTCATAGACAGACCATTCAAGATCAGACATTGCTGCAATTGCCGCAAGCTGCGCATCATGCTCTGCAACCACCTTTTCAGCTTCTTCATAGGTTGCATAAACTTCTCTGAAATTCTCACTCGTCCAGTACGCCGGAGTATCATATTTTTTAATTAATCTATAACCTTTATTATTGTCAATCTCTGACTCTATTCTGGAATGTTCATTGTCCTGGACTTTCACAAAAACACCATCGGAGATAGCGGCAAGAATACCTTCCTCCGTTTTCAGATCATAGTCCTCACGCGGGTATGGGATAAATCCTTCTTCCCATAGTCGCGTATCGTAAGACCAGCCCTTCGGCAACTTTCGCCACGGTGTAGGCGTTTCAAAATCCTTAATCGGAACACCATTTACTGTCCGCATATCTTTTGGCTCATATAACTGAATTGCAATCACATCTGGATAGTGTTCTTCAACTGTGCCAAACTCAACTCGCCATTGGCTATTTCTTGTTACCGGATGTTTTGCGTATTTGTTCACGAAAAAGCACACGCTCCCAACCGGCAATATTTTCCGATTTATGTCCAGTTTAGGCAATCTTAAACACCTCCATAAAAATGCGGCATTCTCTCTTTTGCTTCCTTCTCTTGCAGTTCAAGAAATTTCTCACGATCCATACACCTAACTTTACCGCCGCCAGATCGGAGCTGCCGCGCCGTACTCGCCGCGTATTCCTTGCTTGTAACCGTGACAGAACCGATATAACCGGCAGTTGTAAAGCATACAACATACACATCTTCGCTTGGCTCGTGCAAATCCTTCAGATACTTTGCATAGTTTCTTGCGTCGCACCCAAAGTAATAGGCATTTTTGGAATAGAAATCATATCTTTCCTTGTCGTACTTTTTGAAAATTTCAAGGCACTCGTCCATTGTCAATAAGGTTGCCATCTATTATCAACCTACTTTCCCAAGAATTTGTCCATGTAAGATTAATTCTTTTTCTCCATCAATCCAATAACATGGCATTTTGTCAATGGTGGAAAACGCTTCAATAATTACGCCCGTTTTCTCAACTCCAAGCATCTCGCCACGGTTGATTGTTTTAATCGAGACAGTTTTGTAACGAACAGTATCATCACATTTGAACAAAATTTTCCACCTCCTAAAATCCTGGCTTGTAGGTATTAATAATTGGCGTAATTCCTTGTGCTGCAAAGTAATTCAGAACATCGTCAAGCTGACGTTCATCACAAGAACCATAGCGTGATTTCTTTGTAGTAACAGCGTAACCGCCGACATTCTCATTGTTAATTTCAAAGAGCAAATCTTCCGGCACAGTGATATAACCATCGTAAATCAGCACGTTCCCATGAAGATAGGCGTAATGATCCTGACGCTTGTTCTCAGGCCGTGCAATGAGTTTTACAGCATCATCGTACTGCGCCCACTTCGTATTTGTCGCGCTGCGGAATTTTCCGTGCGTGGTCGATACGCCGCCGAAATCACTAATTTTAATCATGGTGAATTTCTGATCGTAGACCATCATAGCACGTTCAAACTGAGATTGCAGACTGTTATACTTTGCAAGAACACGATACATAGCAACCTTAAAAGCCTCATTATTCTTGATTGCCCGAACAACATTAACGGTAAACGGGAATTTATTGTGTTCTACCCATTCAATCATGCTGGCTTGATAAAGCGGGAAATCCGCATTATCCCATGAACCGAACAAACTATTCTCACCGATAATAGATGCGCTAACATCCTCCAAATCATCAGCCAACTCGGAATACTTCTTAGCTTCTTCCTCAGAAATTCCGGTGTTGCCGGTGTAAGTGCTGACAATCTTGCTTTCTTCGTCTACAAGGAACACATAGCGGCAGTAAGAATAGCCCTGCGGATCAACGATAATTTTCAGTTCGTTCTCACAGTAGATCGCAACACAATCAACGCTATACCATTCAACGGTTTCACGCTCTGCCTTTGTCATATGTTGATAATCTGCATCGGAATTGATGCGGAAATCATCGGTATGAGTACCACCCTTGCCAGCCACAAAACTGAAATCGTGCATCAGAAGTCCAGCGAACAGGTCATAGTTTTCTTTGCTCATGTGGACAGTTCTGGAAACTCTGCACTTGATTCGCGTCATTTCTGCATCAGTATAATCAGAAATACGGTTTAGTTTTCTGATATTAGGCTCCAAGCAATCCATCACAAAGAAATCTGCATCGGAGACAACCGCCCCAGCTTCAATCTTTGCAACATTGGATTCTTCTTCGGCTCTGATCCGTTCGGACTCTTGATGCTCAATCTCGCGCTGTCTTGCACGTTCTTCATATTCGCGCTGCTGGCGTTCTTCCTCGGCGGTTTCCCACGCTGCCTTGCTCTCTGCAAATCTGGCGCTCATGTTCATTTCGGAAACGGTCATTTCACGCTGTTCATAGTAATACTTGTCAAGAATACTGGAAACGCCGTAAACACCATAGAAATTCACATCAAAGTAATCGGTCATGCTGTCGCTGTTGTCATAGTTGTAGCTGCTGGCGAAACGGTAGGCGTAATTTGCAATCGCCTGTGCTTCGTCGCTGTCGAAGCTCCAAGGGCTGCACTTCAAAGTCACATCAATACTGTGCAGATCAGAAGTGACAGACCACTTGCAGAAAGGGAACCGGCTGCGGAGATGCTTGCGAATGATCGCGGCGATCTCCTTGCAATCATGGATTCGATACAGAGAATAATTGTCAGGGATATTGTCGGTGCGGGTCATAGCCCAAAGATCATATTCGGCGTTTTCCTTGTTTTCAATACTGTTTTTATAGGCAACAGAAACAGTGCCGCCGCAGGGATTCTCATTTGCTTCCTTCTTGAAATACTCATTTACAAAAGCAAGAGCCGCTTCACTCTGCTTTGCGTACCACATCTTCTGCTTGCCGCTCCAACGGAAACCATTTTCCTTCAGGCCGGCCAGGATTTCAGTGCCGGGTTTGCTGTCAAATCTGATCTCAATGCCACTCTTTTCGGCGTTCATCGTAATAGTAGTCATTTCAGTTACCTCCATGTTGTCGTTAGCAGTAAATCATTTACTGTAATCATTATAGCACAAAAATCAGATTTGTCAATAGGGTTTTCAAAACATTTTCTAATTTTTTGAAAAAAGTCTGCCGCAGATAGGGCAATTGTTAATCTGGATCGTATCAAGTAGGTCTATAACATCTGGCTGCGCGGCTAAAAACGTTCTTGCACGTAGCAATCCATGACAATTTACAGCGATCTCAACACATGAAAATTGCGCCGTCTTATTCAGCGGAACAAAATCATTACTACCATTGTCACAAATAACGCACTTACTCATTCTTATTTACACACCACGCTCTACGCTCGTCAGAAGGCAGTTCCTTCGGCGGCATTTCGTCACCGTGCATTTCACATAACCCAAAATCATCTGCAATATCATCAAGGCATTGCCCTAATGCCGTAGCAAATCGGCATTCAATTAGTTCTTTCCAACAATAATTACCCATTGCCACCTTAACTATCTCCGATGCAATCATCATAAATCAGTTTTGAGATTTTTGAAATTGTTTCAAATGACAGTTTACTTCTATAAAAAGAATTATCATGGAAATACATATAAATGTCTTGATATTGTGATCCTGCGATCTTGTACTTCTTATATTCTTCTTCCGTTTCAAACAAAAGATAACCATAGTTATAATCGTTTACACATTCGCCTGTTTCATTGTCAAATTTTTCAGACGAATAGTTACCTGTTTTAACATAGAAATACTTGTTCCCAATTTTTTCAACTACACCAGTTTTAATTGGATATTTACTATAGTTTCCAGTACCTACAAGGATCAATTCTTGTCCGACATGAATATGCTTGATTGTTCTGCAAGATTTCAAACTGATCTCCGTTTTCATTTTATCTACCTTCAACCCCATCGTCAAATTCGTTTATTGCACAAATAATTTCTTGGAGTAAATCGCGTGTTTCGATAATTGCTCCATCCTCATATAACACTGCTGCCTTTTTCAGATCAGCAATAATCAATTCGTCTTTTAATTCGCCACGCTTATAATACTTTGTTTCCATGATGTTCACTCCCAAAATATATTAAAAATTATTCATTTATCTTCTAAATACTTAACAAATTTATTGCACAACAAACAATATAATTGGGTTTTCTTTCGATTTTTCGTAACATTTACAGGTCTTATACTATTACTTTTATTTTGGCTTAGAATTAAATAACCAGACGTTTGTTCTGAACCATCATAAGAATATCCTTTTGTTATAACAATCATCTTTTTAGTATATAAACCAAGTACACTACCACAATGGGGACAACATCTAATAGAATCTTTTTGTGGCAAATTTGTATATTTGTAAATCAAATTTTTAACATATCTTGATAATTCTTCAAGAGATTCATTTCTACCGCCATCTGGATAATCTGGACTTGCGTATACCATAATTGTTTTCAAATCATTATATTCATTTTCTGTAATTTGCCCTTTAATTTTTTCTAAACGGCTACACGCTTTCTGATAGTTCGCATAATAAAATGCTTCTTGAAGCAATCTTTCTAATTGAAAACAAATCATCGTTAATTTCCATCACTTTTTATTTATTAAAATCATATCGCTCTGGCGATACAGGCGAAGCGCCTGGGCTTTTGTGTAACCGTAGTATTGTTTTACTCCGTAGGCTCCATAAACAACCCAAGCGCCGCGCTCGTTTCTCTCAGTGAAATAGATGGTATTTTGATTGATTAACCTCATTCCGGCTTATATTCGTAATCCAGATCACCGGCTGCGTACTTCGCATAATCAACTCGGATCAGCTTTTTGCCGCCGACATTTGCGGCAGCTCCGAAGGCCATTCTGCCAACTACACCGACAAAGTTGATCGTGTTGTCGCCATTTACTGCCATGATCTCGGAATACTCCCGACTTGTGGGCTTCTGCCCGTCGCAATAGGTGAAACCTTCGGCCTCTGCCTGTTCAAGAAACGCCTTACCCGTCTGATTGTCCTTCAGATACACATATACACGGTCATTCTCAAAAGGAAACTCTGTCAAATTCTTAATTGTTCTCATACTGCTTTCAAAACCTTTCTAATAGTTATTTCTATCAGACTGTATGAAAGAAAAAATCCCATCGTCACCGATAGGATCAATGCCTATCGGTCAAGCATTACCACCTTGCCATCTGGTAGGTTGGTGTACGGTCAACGGGCTTGTCCCTCACGCACTCTTAATAGGTGTCTATATTATAACACATCATGTATTATTTGTCAATGTAGTTTTCACATCAATTCTTGCGCACTTACTCGCGCAGTAGTTCATAAATATCAACATCAAGTGCCGCCGCGATTGCACACACTTTCAGAAACGGAGCTTTCACATTGCTGCGGCCTCGGTTGATCCAGGCGTAAACACTATCTCTCTTGCTTCCTGTAATTTCTACCAGCTTGTCAAGCCTTGTTGAATAGGTTACACAATCAGGAAATTTTATAGCAAGATAATTCTCTATGTTCTCGGCAAGTTTTACCTTATCTATAGTTTCCCATTTCGCATTTAGTTCAAGTATTTGGGCGGCAAGATTGATCTCCATTCCTGTGTCCCTCCTCATAAAAGATTTCTTTTATTTTACAGGAAGGAGGAGCCTTTGTCAACTGCCATTCAGAGCAACCACCGTTGTTTTGCCAAACACACCGATTGCATTTGCCATAACAGGCTTTATGCTCTGTTTGCATATCGCAATCCCATGTTCACAAAATGCTGGGGCATCTGCCTCTTGCCATTTAGGTAATGACTAAGCGTTGACGTGTTCATGCCAAGTTTATTTGCGCAATCGGAAAGAGAATTATATGTAATGCCATTGCAGACAATGGTTTTCTTTACGCCTCTGCTTGCCGCCGTCTTATGTTGTACCTTGATTTCCGGCTGATCTGAGAAATTCGCGTACCTCTCAATATAAACAGGCTGACGGAATTGAGCTGGGTTATATGTATAGTCTCTGACGTACTGCAAGACGGCTTGACGGCCTTCATAATAGAACATCATGGTCATAACATAGTCCATGTATTCGGCTCTTATATCGGCTTCCTTGCCGCCTTGCGCAAGATATTTTTCTGTGATTTTGTCAATTGCCCGGTCAATAAATACGCTGTCCTTATCAGAAAGTTCGGGAATAAACTCGTCCATGTTGATCCTCCTTAATGTGCAAGATTGTAATAGATACCCGGTGTTCTTGAAACGTTGTAGATATAACTGCCGCATCGTACAAGGAGAGCATTTTCTCCATAATACAGTTTCTTCATTCCGGCGACGCTGCCGCTTGCATGGAAGTTCGGGTAATTGTCGATATGATATTTCTTTCCATCTTCAACTCGCAAATATTTAACTCGCATTGCAGACCTCCAAGTGCATTCTCATTCCATTATCTTGCGGCAAAGTCCACGCCTTGCCATAACTTTTATAGTCATATTCATCGTCTCCGTACCACTTACCCCATAACAGCCTGATCTCTCCGGCCATTTCATCAAACAAAACAATCCCTTTGTACGGCTTATATGTTAATTTAACATAATCACCAAACCTAATAACAGTACCGTTCTTGTCTTTTAATCCAGTGTCGGAACCAATATTTCGCGGGCATTTCTTGATTTTCCGATCAAAGTTATGCTCAATACCATCTTTTTTAGAAATCTTCTTAGGAATTATTCTGTGCATTGTTATTTCCTTTCGTAAATTGGTTTACCTCTGAACAAAACACGGGTGATATTCTTGCAGTAAAGCAACTTGTTCTGGTCTTTCCACAAACTATCACTTGCGTCGATTGCTTTCATCATATCAGTACCCATCTTATCCGTCTGGAAGCTATAAGAATTGAAATAATGCCGATCTACAAGGTGACTAATAATCTGACATGGCTCGATTTTTGCGCTCGCTCTCTTACCGTCATGCTCAAACTCGGCCACAACAAATTTTGCGTCAATAGAATTAACTGCATTAGCAAGCTCAACTTCGTATTCTTCTATAATGGTTCCAGACTTGATAAGGTTTTCAAGCGCAATCTCATAAGACTTCGCTGCGTCAATCGTATCTTTTCTCTCGTCCAGTTTCTTCTTGCATTCTTCGCCCAAATCAAGGCCAAAGGCAAGAATCTTCATATACTCAGCTCGGCTAAATGCAATACCAAACTGTGTGACAATAGAATGGCTATTGTTTTTCTTTGTTTCTTTGCTGTCAAATACTCGCGCCCTTGCATCACAAATAAGAGTATCTTCAACAAAATTTGTCCGCGTTGGCAGAATGGTATTGTAATATGCTGGGAAAGCAACTTCTCCCATATATTGATTTAACGATTTCCAATACTCGGAAAGCGAATGCACATGACCGCCGCAGAAATCATCTGGAATGCCGTTTTCATAATGGGAATTTCCAAATTCATAGAGTTCTTCTGCGTAGATTTCATTGCCAACAACAACTGCCGCAAAACTATACTTCGTGTCGCTGCCAACATAGAAATCTTTTTCATATCCGGTTGCCATATAGAAATAGATTGCTTTGCCAACCTCGCAGCTCATAAAATGAACATCATATTTGTCGCCATGCTCAATCAGAAATGATTTTTCTCCGTTTCTGACTCGCTCGACAAATTCCACAAATACATTCAATCTGTTATCAGTCATTGTTTTGCCTCCGTTGTTTTCATTACTGTTTTTAGTCTGTTATCTTTCGCCCATGCCGAAACATGAGCGGAAGAAAGATTACTTTTTTCTTTTCATATCTTCTCGAATCAGGTCTTTGATATAGCCTGATTTGTTCGGCTGCTTGTCCAACCAATCAACTATATCATCCTCTTGTGGGCTGAACAATCGGAAAATGATTTGTTTTGATCGTTCTCGCAAGTATTTGTTTTGCGCTGCATAGCCGGTCTTTTTGTTGTATTCTTTGTTGTACTCTCGTTTATTCTGTTTTGCTTTCTCAGATGGCATATTACTCTACCTCGATCCCAAGATAGGCCATATCCATAACAACAGGGTACAGATATGTAACTCGTCTGTCAAGATCACCGTCTTGCAGCTTGCGCTTATCACACTCAAAATCGGTTGTTTCAAGGAGTACGATTTCGGTTTCGCCATCATCCTCAAAACGCTTGATAATTACACCGCCCTGGATTTCAATTTGCTCCATCAGATCACGTAAAGTCATATAAACAACCTCCTATTGTTTTTGCTCTGTTATTAATACTGTTTACCATCTGATTGTATTGTACCATAGATATATAACTATGTCAAGAAGTTTTCACTATTTCAAGAATATTTTTCTCCTAAACCCAAGGCATAACCGGCAAGGAAATTCCATAGAGCATATTCACCGTAGAATGTAATGGTTCTATTTCCATCATAAAGATAGCAGATATTCTCGTCTACTCCATATCGAATTTCCCAATTTAGTTTTGAATGCTGATTTACAAGTTCTAATACCTCGTCAACATCTTTGAACAAATAATTTTGTTCTTTCATCTGCTTACACACCATCCAATGCCTCGCTGCTCGACGTTTAGGCCGCACTTAACAAGCAGATCATGGATAGATTGCTGGATAAATTCAGGCTTCTCACGCCTCACAAGCGCATTGTAAATATCGGCAAGAATATAGCAATCGCAAGGTGTAATTCCTCGTGGGAGTTTGCCTGTGTCCTGGATATTATCTAAAATCTTGCGCAGCTTTTGCATTGCATCGTACCTCCTGCAAAGAAGTTTAATCCACTATATAATTCCATGATTTCACAAATTCTATCACAGAATTGTTCCATCTGTTCTTTTGTGATTTTGCGGAATTTCCAGCACCAATCAATCCGATTGCAAATCCAATCAATCGAATGCTGCTTATAGGGGCAATAGTCCTCATACTCTTTGATAGCATCATTGATCTGCGCCGCATAGTCAGTTCCTTTTCTCTGCTTTGCCATAACTACCACCCCTATAGTAATTTAGATTTGATATTCAATGTCGCCGGTGTCCTCGTTGATAACGCTGAACATCCGCTTTTCGTTCCGCTTCTTGTAGAGATCAGCACGATAGCAGGCTTCACTCAGCCGAAGTCCGTGGTCGTGCGGCATATCAATCATTCGCCCATCGAAGTGCATCATAATTTTGAACATTGTATTCCTCCTGATCTAAAAACTGTCTACATAAGCAATGACTTTCTCTCTAACATATAAGCCAGCAGGGAAGGTCTTTTCTTTCAGCGTATTGCCACATCCAGTTATAACAATGAAATTCTCTGCAAGCCCTGTTGCCCAAAACACAACTTCACAACCGTTTGGAGTAAGATAACTATTACCAGACTTCACCCAATTTTTGGGAAACCTTACTTTCTTATATTCTGGTAAATCAACAACAATTGTTTTCGCCGCTGCATCATAATCTCTTGCTGGGAAATCTGTATAACCAGTTTTATAAAGCCAATATGGAATAATCTTTGTCATACTTAACAACTCCTTTGCGGTAATTCAATTACTGTAATCATTATACCACAAATCCGCGATTTGTCAAGCAAAATTTCATAACAGTTTCTAAAATTATTTTATACTGCTTTTACGGCTGCGATAAGCTGATTAATATAGCCATAAATCGCATTGGAGGCTGTTGCATTTTTGGTACGCTTATAATACTGTAACTGTTCACACTTACCATCCTTGATAATCAGGGTTGCCAAACTGTTGTTTACCCATCCGGCAGTACGAATTGGAAGTTTAATACCAAACTTACGGCAAAGATAGTTGACAATAGAGTATGTACTGCTGTCATATCTGCCTTTATAGATCGTTACATTATCATTAACAAGAATGCCGCCGTTGCAGAGGATTTCAATAGCTTTGTCAATAATCTTGTCGGCCTTCTCGTTTTCTACTCGAACGTATTCGGCTTCTTCTGCCTCTTGTTTTGCCCTACGCTCTGCGTTTTCTTTGGCCTTGCGCTCAGAATACAAGAGCCTGGACTCCATCATAGCGGGAAGCAACTCAGGCTTGATCTGATTGACAAACTCAACCATAAGCAATGTAATATGGGTACTTTCTGCAATAAGATTGTTTACTGTTGAAAGAATACCGTCAACTGTATTGTGATTGCCAACTCTGTTGACAACACGCTCAACTCCATCATCTTCTTCCAGATACCATCCAGGGCAAGAACCAGCCCAAACTCCACATTCTACACCATCAAATACCAGATAAACGGCAAAGCTCTTTTGACCATAGCAATCTTCTTCAACCTCTCCAACATAGATGTTATCGGCAACCTTGCGCATCTTCTTGTTATGCCGGACAACCTTGTTCCCGTCACTCGCGTACATGAAAACCTTATGCTGTTCGTACTCAGTGGTCAGCTCGTTCAATTTCATTTGTGTTACCTCCAAATCATTTTGCAGTAAATCATTTACCATCTGGCTACATTATAGCATAGGTATAACACTATGTCAAGAAGAAATTTCCAGCTTTTCAAAGTTTTTTATGTATCAGATCGCAATGTCATACCGTGCAATATCGGCACATTGGAGCATAATGTTCGCGGCATTTGCTGCCGTATGGCAATTCCAATCGGTCAGATAGTCAATGACTTCCTTCGTCGGCTTGATATTCTGTTTTGCAATCTCCTTAATCAGATCACCGACAACAATCATCCACTTGTTGCCGAATGGGGAGCTATAACACTTGTGTTTCTTAAAAACCTTGTCCTGGATATGGGCGATTCTTCTTGCATCTTCTTTCGGTGTACTTTCTACAACGTTTTCAAAACTCGCAGTAAGAATATAATCAGTTGAATTAACCATTGTTATAAATCCTTTCCTTAATAGTTCCATCTGGATTTAGTCTATCGTAATATGCGCCGCCTCTGAAAAACAGTCCGATATTCCTAACTTCGTTAATCGTCAACAGTTTACCGGCATTTGCGCCGCCGACATACTGAAACCACATTCCAGCCATTGTGCCAGGAGGATTTTCCTTAATCCTCAGACCGATTTCCAAAGCGTTCACAATAGGCAATGCACTGCCATCAAAGATATAATCCCTGATTTCTTTCGCCGCCTCAGTCAAATGCTCGTCGGTCAGAGCTACACCACAGAAAAGACGATTACACATTTTCTCATACTCAAAAGCATTGCATTTCATCTTGTTACACCCAATTCCAAGCAGTTTCCTCAAAAGAAATATCTCCCGGCGTACTGACAATATTTTCTTTTATCAACTCTGCGGCATACTTGTAAAACAAGCTGCCATGATAGCCGATCAAATACCCAGGCTGCGACGTGTAAATCTTCAATTTCTTTTCAGTATGACTCGACTCTGTTTCTTCATCATAGATTGTCTTGTTTGTGTATTTGAATTGAATAACCCTTGTCGCCTTTGCTTCCTTCTTCCATTCACGGAGGACTCTCTGGATAATATGGTTCATAGGATCACCACCTGTCACCGTTTACGCAATCTTCATAGAAATGATCTCTTGCCGTGCGAAATGCGCTGATAACCTCCGGCGAATATCCCATCTCTTTCAGATAATCTCTATAATCTTTTTCTTCGCCGTAATCGCAACTTCCGAAACAAGAACACACATCCCAATCACCTTGATAAGTATTGATATGGTATTCGTGATTTCCCATTTCGTAATAGAAAGCAGACTCGGCAAACTCTGGATCATTCATCAACTCACGGATAGGATCAGACTTGTTCATAAACTCTCTGATAATCGGAGCATCCGATCTCAGATAAAAACCGCCGTTCCCAAATCTATAAATCTTGTCGGTATCATCCACAGTTAATCCACACTTTTCCATTTCCCTTGCAAACTGCTCCATACTAAATGCGAAGAAGATGGGAAGTGCGTTAAACTCAGATTGCCGCTGGTTTTTGTATTCCTCATAGGTCATAGGATTTTCCTCCATATTATCCGTAAATTATTTTTAGAAGCGGAGTATTTGCAACAACGAATGATCCACTATGAACAAGGTAAGCAGCACCGCACAATGGCTCAATCCATTGCAGTTCCTCGACGTGCTGATCTTCGCAAGACTTCCGAATGATTTGTCCACGATCAAGGTGAGACTTGAAATCGCACTGATAGAATGTTTCCGTTCCATATCCAGGTTCTATTGCTCTCAATTCTACCTTATATCCTTCATCGACCTTGTATCGGTTTTCTATAACCTCACACTCTACCCATGATTCTCTGTCCATAGAGCTTGTATAAGCAATCAGCCCAAGAACGCTATGAAGCGGGCGCATAGGAACAAAGTAATGAGCTTCCTTATTTACTCCGTATTCATTCGTCATAGCAATGACCTCCAAATTTTCCGATATATGTATTAGGAACAGATTGCGACCTTTGCTTCTTCCTTTGACAAGGTAAAACAAACCTCCTCGTCGCCGTTGTTGTTGCGGAACGTCATATTGCCGTACTTATCAATATTGGCAATCTCGCATTCCTCGCCGTCCATACAGGCAAGTTCTCCGCTTGCCTGAAAATTCAGATCGTACCAATAATCAGACGGCATACCATTCTTTACCTTGTTTTTCGGCACAACACAGATTTCCGTATTGCTCAGACGGAGGCCGAATGCGTGATAAAGAGCATGAACATTGATGACTACAATTTCACCGTTCTTAAAATTCGCAAAATTTTCCATTATGTATTGCCTCCTGTCAGATTAGGTATTGTCTACAAGTACCAAGATGGAAGAATCAAGAGTCAAAAACGGGCGCACCCCACGGGCATAGCCACAGCCAATCCAGCTCACAGTACCACCGGAGTCGACGAAGCAAACGCCACGCAAATAATCATTGCTCGGAGTAGAACAAGCAGTAATCAGCCACCACCAATCAGGATAGTTGGGTTTCAGGCCAAGAATCTTGTGATACTTCGCATACTCAGCAAAGGTCAGCATACTAATCTTGTCGGTGCAGGAACCATAATCGTCAAGACCATCCATAGAAGTCAGATCACGAATCATCGGGATGATATTTTCCTCTCCGACATTTGCGGCAATCTTCTGGAGGTATTCATCGTGCAGCACACGACGAATATAAGATTCCTTCCAGTCGGAATTATCGCCAAACGTCATATCGGAATAGGCGAAATTCTCCGCAATCACTCGCACACCATCACAGGTATGTTCAAGAACGATGAACCTTTCGTCGCCAATCAGGAACTTGTCGCCAGGATTCAGCGTGGAAAGCTCAACCTTTCTTTCTCCCATCAGATCGGCCAGCTTGTCAGCGTCAAACTCAATGTAAACCTTGCCATCCTTGATCTTCATGTTAGCATCGTCAATCGTAATCTTCATTTTTGTAGTTTCCTTTCAATTTTTGGTATTTTAGATTTTTTATCACTTGCAAACCACCTATTATTGGGGCTTTACTTTTGCATTTTTGACAATGAAATGCCCGTTTTATTTACTTTCATTCGGGCAGCAGATTCAGAAGCTCGGACACGTTTTCCGGGATGTTATCAGCATCACAATCCAGGATTGCGCCGCCAAAATACCCCGATTCATCATCCTGCAAGCCGCGTTCACAATCGGCCTGCCCCATCATATAAACCCAATAGATGAAAGCTCTCATTTCTTCGCGGGTGAAATTTTTGATACGATCATAAACAGTTTTCATTCGCAGCCTCCTTTACTTTCCGTAGGTCTGCCGGTATTCATCAGCGGGAATGACTCTATCGGCTCTCGCCAGGACGCTCATGCCAGCCGGACAAGCCTCAAATTCGTCAAAGATATTTCTAACGATCTGCGCAGCCTCCGCTCTTTCATAGCCCTTCGCAAGAATGACTTTCATAACTCGCTGGAAGTTGTAATATGTTCTGTTCTTGATTTCGCGCATTTCAGATTGCCTCCTGTTTTGTTTGTTTTCAATACTGTTTTTCAGATTTCAAAAACGCGGACAAGATTGCTCTTGCAACCGGTATGGTGGTATCTGCCGGGATTCTTGACGCAATCGCACATTCTCATGTACTTGAAAACATGACCGCAATCCGGGCAGCTCACGAAGTATTTATATCTTTTCGCGTTCATTTCTTCAATCATATCAGCGGCAACACCTTTTTCGGCGGCATTACTGCAACGCTTGATGTAAATACCGTATGCCTTGTAAACCTTATCGGCCATTGCCTTCCACTTTGCACCGTGGTTCATACAGCCGGGAACGGAATGCAGCAGCTCATGGAGCATGGTGTTCATCAGGCCGCTTTCGTCTGTCGTTTCGTCAAGAAGGACGGCATTGATCTGAATGTCAAATCCATTGGAAACCACACTACAAAGCCCCCATCTTTTCTTCGCCCGATTGTTTACCGTCACATTCTGGATATTGCCATAGGGGACTCCGATCTTGTCCAACATTTCCATACATCTGATTGCGTACTCCTGAATGTCGCGCATTGTTCTGTACCTCCGTGAAATTGATTGGTAATTCATTTACCATAGTCATTATAGCATAGTTATATAACTATGTCAAGAACTTTTTTCAAATTTTCACAACTTTTTTTAACGGCACAAAATCATGTTCGCTGCGGCATTCCAGAACCAGGCGCAAGAGGCAACAGGAGGCACTGGAATGGCTCAGATTTGATTTTAGGCACTCGATAGGGTAGTAAGCCATTTACTGCTATCGCTCGATATAAGACGTTCTGGAGGCTTGTGGCGAAGTATTAAACGTCAATATAAAGGCAAGGCACATTAATTTCTTTTCCGGTTTTATCTCTGATCGTTAATTCACCGTACTCGCTGCCTTTTACAATCTGATTTCTTGTCTTTTCTGATACGCGAAAAATATCTTCATGGTCAATCCAGACTGTTTCAACAATCCATCCACTGTCACGGATTACACAGAGCTGCAATGCGTTTGTTTTATGCAATAGAAATTCTTTACAGGTTATCTTTTCTTTCATCTTCATCGTCCTCGTCGGTAATTTCGACAACTCCAAGCATTTCACTGATATACCTGTCTGGATCATGATAGAAACCAAAGCAATTATTCAGAATTGATTTTTCAAATCCACCTTCTACATCGTTAATGTTCATTCGATTGCCGTCATAGTCCGTCAGGGAATAGCGATCAGGGAATTTCTGTTCCTTGCTGCCGTACAGAGTATAGATAACCTTCCATTCCTTATCTCCAAGCGCTGCCTTGATCTTCTCCGGCGCAACGTCTGGATTCTGCTCCACAGCCAAATCATACAAGGATTTCAAAAGGTCAATCTTGAAAGTAACTTTTCGCATCACATATTTCTCCTATTCATAATCAATCAGATTAAAACTGTCATAAATGTCTGTATTCTCTCTGTACTTATCTGCAAGACGTTCTCCAATGTCGCGCCAGTTAGAAGGGCAATTGATCGTCCGTGCAAATTCAGAAATCAGATCGGAAATTTTGTCAGCCATTTCGTAGTCTTTACTTTCTGCCGCAAGCTCGATCATATCACAGATGATTTCAAACATTTTTATTCTCCTTTACTTGCTTTCGTTATGTTCTACAATCAATTCAAATACATTGTATTTGCTGTATTGCGTATTTTCATTATTGTTTTTAGAAATAACTTCAATATAGCTCATGCCAAACCAGGCAATCACCAGAATGGAGATTGTGATTGTCACTGTCCAAATAGCTTTCTTGAAGTGTTCCATGAAGTATTCCTCCTATGTATTGAGAAGTTTGAAACCTACCAGGCTATTCACTTGCCGCGCCGTCATTCGCTGCCATGTGCCACGCTTAGACAGACCGGGAGTCTGATAGATTGGATTGCCATAAACCATGCCAGAGGCTTGACTATAATGGAGCTGATATACTCTGCCATAGGTTACAATGTACTGTTCACTTTCATAAATCTTCCGCGCTTCTGCATCGTTGATTTGGATTTTTCCGATCTTCATTGCTGCGCCCTCCGTAGTAATTTATTTACTATAGATATGTTACCACAGATTTCTCAGTTTGTCAAGCAAAATTTCATAACATTTTCTAAAAATCTGAAAATCTTTTTATGTACGTATCGAATAGGTTTTTCCACTATGATCCATCCACAAGTGAAAGCCGGATTCTGTCTTGTTGATAACTGCGCCTTCGTCTCTCCGCGCCAGGTCAAGGGTGTATTTCATCTTCTGCATTGCTTCGTATGGCGTTTTCGCAACAAAGCAATATGTTTTCCCATCGTCCAGGCAATGTACATTCTGCGTCATTGTAGAGCCTCCTATTTATCGTTAAAAACCACATAGACGTTTTTATACCAGCTCGAATTATACTTTTCTTTGCCAATTTACTGCACTACCTTTTCAATCACATTCACCCAACTGCAAGTCGTAGAGAACGCATAGGTATTTGCTTCGGCCTTTTCCTTCGTGCTATATACGCCGATAATCTGCGGCGCTGCATCATTGTACAAAGCGATTGCAATATAAACTTTCTGCTGCTTCATAATGCTCTCTCCATTTAATTCATAGTTGATTTGTAGGAATTAAATACTTTTCGTCAATTTTTCCAAAATATGCCACGGTATATTTAGAAAAGCGGATTATTGATTCTGTATTCTGCGTCCTTCTTGCGCTTGTACCTGCCGTGATCCGTGCGCGTGGAATAGCAATGATTGAGATTATCCCAAATCACCCACCAGGTTTTGCCGTCCAGCGCCGTGCGTTTTACTGCCTTATACCGTCGTTCCATAATATCCTCCTATTTGTTGTTTGCAACTATCGACAAGCACAACAGGCCAGCAGTTAAAGAGTCACCACCGCAAGCATTGATTGTGCCCTCGATCTTGTTCAGAAACGGATCGCCTTCTCCGTGCTGCTCCTTCGGTTTTACCGTGACAAACTCCGGCATATAAACCGTAATCATTTTATGAAATTTTCCGACATCTTCTGTATCTCCGCGCCCTGCCGCAACCTTATTCGCATAGGCCACAGCCGCGTCACTATCCAGCGCGGAAAAATAATTGTCGTTGCGAATGTTCGAATTGTAATGGTATTCGACAAACATTCCAGTGCCGCCATGATTTCCACCAAGCCCGAATGTATTGATACAATAGCGCGGTTCATTCGTCTGCTCGTACACTTCGCCGGAAATCAGAATGAAATTTTCCATTTCATGCTTGACAGCAAGCAACATCTTTTCGCGGTCTGGATGTTCACCATCACGCCACTCTCGCGGGAAAAACCAGGAACAATTTTCGTTTCTATGCTTCAATTCATCCAGTACCGTGCTAATTCCACGTTCTCCCGGATCGCAAATGAAACCTCCGCGCTTGACTTTGCTCCAAAGTTTTCCATTATAGAAATAGATTTTACCCTTGCCAGAATAGGAATTATCCTCAAATGCAAGCCGCAAATCTTCCGGTTTTACTTCGCACAATTCCGCATCGACATATTCATCCCGCTCAGTGTAGCGCGGTTTTCTGCAACGTGGCGGGATATAGCTTTCTTCGTATTTGATCCATGTTTTAATCTTCATTGTAAATCCCTCCAGATTTTCCGTTATAACATTCACAATTTAGAATTATGCCACATCATACAGATAGGACAAATATGGGTAAATCCGCTTTGTCTCTCTGATTGCGATTTTATATGCTCTGTCAGAGCATCCGCGACTTTCCAGATAGAAAACGCCGCCTCGCTGGATAATCGACAAGCAATCCCGATCAATCGTGCCTTTTAACAGTCTGCTTTCTGTCTGCTTGAAAACGTCCCAAGTCAGATATTTTTCGGGAATTGCGTATTTTGCCATATTTTCCATTTACATACCTCCAAATTTTCCACTTTCAGATCAATGCAGATTTCGGAACTTCGATAACTTCACATCTGGAATAAAGTGTTATATTCTTTTCCGCATATCTCTCAGCTTGTTTCAGGCTCGTGTAACACTTTTCAGGATTGATATTTTCCAATGGGTATTCGACAAAATAATTGAATTTTCCGAAAATGCAAGCCGGGTTTTCCTTTGTCTGTTTCCTATGCGGGAACCACTGGACAATCAAATAATAATGCTTACTTTTCATAACTTACCCATCCAATCTTTTCCAATTCTTCATCATTCGGCTCCCACACTGTTTCATATTCGTCAGTATTTGGATTATACTCCGCAACACTTACGCTGCAATTATAAATCATATAATCCCAATCCTCTTTCTCTTTTTCCGTTGGTATTACTTCTTGTCTTTCTGAATCATATTTCCAATTCATACTTTCCTGCATCATCCATTCGATCAGAGTATCAAGTGCAGATTCTTTTGCCGCTTCTAATGAATCTGCACCATACCCATCACTGCATGAATCATTGTCCCACTGGACAAGATAGGCCGATTTTTTGATTGGCTGCGGCCTGCTGATTGCAAGAATGGCATTTGCAACATCAATGTACGGATATTTCATGCCATCAGGGAATGCGGTTTTCAGATCATCCAGGATTTTGCTTGCAAATTCTCCACCGTATGTATAGCAATCACATCCTGCATCAACAAGGATTTTCATTGCGTAGTTTTCCAAAGTTTCCATCAAATTTTCCTCCTATTCAATATAATGCTTTGAATGCCTGAATGATCTTTTCTCTGCGTTCTGGATCGTTGTCGCCGCTTGTTCTATACGTATTCCATGTCCCATCTCTCCCTGCATAGCAACTGATTTCTTCTTCTCTGCCATCCAGAAGAATGCGCATATAAATATGACTGGAATAGTTATGTTCTACCAACTTTTCCATTCAGATTTTCCTCCCTTCAGCATATCAAATCTATTTCTCTATTTTCTTCATTGATCGTTTTCCTGTAACTACTGATATAATAGATTTCTTCTCCGCTGATTCCCTTTTTACACAAATCACAGATAGGATTTTCCACTTGTCCAGCATCTAAAATGTCAACTATATTCTGCCTCCGCATAGTGTTATGAATTGATTGTAAACACTTTCGGCAAACCGCAAGCATAAAATTGTCCTCCTACTATTATTCAGCGAATAATCTGCATGAATCAAAGTAGACACATTCGCCGGTTGCCGTCTCTCTTGCCGCCGTCCAATGGAATGCGCTGCGGGATAGGCCACTAATAAAAGCCCTTCTTCCCAAAAGTTCAATAGCCTTGTCCATGCTGATTTTCTTGCCACGGTATTCATAATCTGTTTTCGCCGCTGCCGCCTCGATCTGAAAGAAATTGCCTTCAACGAACCCCATATCCCACAAGATTTTCTTATCTTCAAGTGTCAGTTTCATAGTTACCTCCATTTCTTACAGACAAGAGAAATGCGAAAGAAGGAGCTGCCCGATCCGGTTCCCATTCATATCATAGAACATACCGAAAGCATCACCATCTTCATCCATCCATACCGTCATACGGTCAAGGATATATCTCTGCCCTTTAATAATTTGATTAGGGAAGTTGTTTCTTGTTTTGATACATTTTACTTCAAGCATTGCGATATTCTTTCCCATGATAAGTACCTCCAAATTTTCCGATTATAAATATGCTTTCAGGTATCGAACATTGCCCAGCCGGTCAACACTCTTTAACCGTGCGTATTCTGCGGTCACTCGGTCAACCGTGAAATTGTTTAGTACAGAAAGTCCATCTCAGACATTTTTCCAATCAAATACTTATACAGGTTTTCCAAAGTCACACCACAGAAACTTGTATTATTTGTAATGTCAATTGCTTGCATGATATACGGGACAAATCTGAAATTTTCTGCTGTAACATCCATGTGAATGAAATTTTCCATCATGTAAAACTTAGCAACGTCCTTTTTGCTGCCATCCTTATACACGACGTAAACCACAACGGTATTTTCATATCTATCAAATCGAACACTCATAATCGCCATTGTACTACCTCCTTATGCTGCCCATGAGCGGGTTTTTGTATTGTACTTCCATTCCTCAATCACAATGATTTCACAGTCTGGATTGAAAAGCTCCGCATGAACTTCGTCCCATCTTGTGCATACTTTATGATGGAATTTTCCATATAGATTGTATTCGATGTAGATATAAGTCAGCATCAGATTTTCCTCCAAATTTTCCGTTCAGAAATATGCCTTATGCTGCGTAGTGCTTCATCCGCACAAGCTCCATATCGAAATCCAGAAGGTGATTGTTCTTGTATTCTTCCACGATTGCACCGTGGAGCCGGTCAACATACTTTCCGAAGGCGGCGATCAGCTTCTCCGCATTGCCCGTTGTCTTTCTGTATGAGATTTTCCGATAATCACAGTAATAAATGCTTTCTGCCGGTTTTGTCTTGATGGAACTTTTGATTGCCGTCATGGTCATGTTCTCCGGCAGATCGTCCTCCACCGTCCAGCCGCTCGGCATATGGATCATAAAGGAGGCGCGGATCATATCATTACCGGCGATATTGTTCGGGCATTCCCGCTCATTCTCGGCCATCAGGCAATCAATGGTCAGGCTTGTTCCAAAGCACCGGTAAACCTTGCAAGCCACAAAGGACTTTCCAAATGCCGCCTTGTATGCGGCCTCAATCTGCTGCTTAAATTCTGCGAATTTCATGGTGTTACCTCCTTCAAATTTTCCGTGTGGTAAATCATTTACCATAGCTATATTAACATAGATATATCACTATGTCAAGCAGTTTTTTCAAGTTTTTCAAATTATTTTTACGTCCAAACCAGGCAAATCCCATTCGCATTTTCCGCAATGTCAATGCGATCTGTTTCTTCCTGCGCTGCGTTGATTGCTGCGATTGCTTCCGGCGATCCGTCGAAAATCACATCACAATGGAAATTGTAAATTTTCCCATCCAAGTCAACAATGCCGGTATGCACCTTATATCCTTTTGCGTTCGGATTTTCCGCTTTATATGCTGCGATCAGTTCCCGATTGCTGTCATTCAGCCGGTCGAATGCTTCCGGCATTCCCCAATTTCGCCAGTCGATATAGGCTGTGTCGTTGTTTATTTTCGCCGTATGTAAAGTCATAAGATTTTCCTCCTTCAGATTGTCCAGGGATTCATTTCTTCGATCCCATCATAGATTTCTGCGATATGTTCTCTTGTGAAGTTTTCCAGCTCGTCAATGTAGTATTTCTGTCCTTTGGTCAGGTTCTTATTGTGGTATCTCATGTAGTCGATCAGATTTTCCGCTGCTCTCATAACTGCGCGATAGTAAAGCTCCTTCAGCTCGGCGCGTTCATGTTCTTCCGTCGTTTCTCCGGCATTCTGCAAAAGCTCCACCGTCTCAAAGTTTCCGTTGCGATAGGCTCCGGCGATCAGACTATGAAATTTTCCAAACTTGAAATAGCGGCGATTGATTTCTCCACCGTTGTCATAGTAGTTTTCCAGCGTGGTATTATCTCCGCTGCAAGCGGCCATCCACAATTCATCAATGGTCAGATTTTCCATTTGTTCGCCCTCCTTAAATGTCGTATGTCCTGTAATACGGGAAGTAGTTTTTGAAATCTTCCCATGCCTGTTCATGCTCCATGATCCAGCCGATGATTTCTTCCTTCGACGGTTCCAGGTCGATTTTCCGCGCCATTGGTCTATGCTTTGCCATCATATTTTCCGCTTCAATCAGTGTTTCAAATCCACCGGCGATTGAGATTCCGAATGCCGTATCTCCGTCAAATTCAGTATTGAATACAGAATAGTGATTGTAAAATTTTCCGTTCGGATAACGATAGATAATGTGCTTTTCGTTTCCGTCTCTGTATTCTGCGAATTTTTCCATTTGTGTTACCTCCTTATTCGTTTGCCATGCGCTTGCATTCTTCCAAAAGCCGGTTGAAATTTTCCGGCGTTGCTTCCAGCATCCAATCGAAATTGATCTTGCATTCGTGCGGGTAAATCGTCGGATTGTATTTGCCCGTGCAATTATCATGTTCGTCGTAAACGTAAACCATCATATTGATCGTTTCAGGAATGAATTTTTCCATATAACCGTGCTTGATCCAGAGATTCATAAGGTCATGCCGATTTTTCCGATTATGCTGCGTAGTAGAGAAGTAAACCACAATGCGCTCGTTTTTGTTGTTGGTAAACTGTACCGGTTCATACTGTTTATGTCCAGCGCCGATATTTCTAACTTCGATCAATTCCAAATTTTCCATAATGTACCTCCTTATTTGTTCAGCATCCATCCGCTATATCTCGCGGATTCAATCGTATCGTCCATGATTTTTTCCGTGCCGTTGTCGTTCATCGTAATGGCTGCACAATCTCCGATCTGCCAATCTTCCACGCCGTAGAACGTCCAGGCGTTTCCGTTGAAATCTTCCACCGTGACAACATCGGATTCACGATCCAGCGCAATGACTTTTGTGGTCAATGCGTATCTATGATTTTCCGTGGATTTTTCCGTATGAGCTGCGCAAGCTGTCAGCATTGCCAGACAAAGGATAATGATTGAGATTTTCCGCATTGTACTCCCTCCTTATGAAATTTTCCGATATAATACTTCGCCATTGCTAAACAGTGCGGAACAAACCAGCATCGAATACCCACGCTTCGCCAGATTTTCCAGCCAGCGGCAAATCTTCCGCTTCTCTGCGTCCGCTGCTCTGATTGCCGCGCTCCGGCACATATCGAAATAATAATGTGCATCTTCATTGTCAATGCAATATTCCGAATCCCGATCCAGGTCAAAGCGATTCTCGAATTTTTCCGTCACAAAGAATTGGAAACCTTCGTAATATCCGCTGATAATCGTCACGTTATGGAATTTCAAATTTTCCGTGAACGTCTCAGCGATCTCCCGCGCATTTTCCGCTTCATCTTCCAGCCAGCCATAGAATGCGCCTTCGGTCATTTCTTCTCCAAATTCTTCCATATACTTTTCCGCAACGTCCGCGAAACTTTCCAGACCACCGCAAACCAGCGGCATATCATAATTCATTCTTCTGAAATTAGCAGTACCCATGAGATTTTCCTCCATAGTCATTAGATTTTCCAGCATTGGCGACGGCTTGTAACGTCCTGCCAGGCTGCATTATGCCGCGATTTTTCCACCTCCTTCGCGGCCTACTCTGCATTTGTCAGAAATTTTCCATCAGGTATTCAAATCTGTTTTGAAATGCCTCCATTGCCGTTTGTTTTGTCCATCCGATATGAACGGCAAATTTGATCCATCTTCCGTCCGGCGCTGAAATTTTCCAATACTCGCGCCCGAAATAATCCTTTACAAGCTCGACTTTTCCGATCTGCATGAGATTTTCCTCCTTAATATTCGTCATATTTTCCAGCATGGAATTTTCCGATTGCTTCTTCATCGTTTTCCGCATAGATTCTCGCGTGGAAATTTCCGTCAATCAGGACGAAATAGCCCCATCTGTCAGCCCACAAGCTGCCGAATGCTTTTCTTGCAATCTCCATCAAATTTTCCTCCTAATCGTCATAGTCATAATCGCAACCGTCATCGTCGTTTTCGATAGGATCGAAATACAAGCAACGGTATTGATTTACGATTTCTTCCAGAGATTTTCCGCTATCAGCCGCTTCCCGTCTTAGGTCATAGGCGCAACATCCGCCTTTATTGTTGTCGCATCTCTTGCAATGCTCGAATGTGCAAGCGATTGTTTCCACATAACGCATCAAATTTTCCTCCTTCAAATCAATTCGAACAATTCATCGAATCCGTATTCTTCACACCAATCGCATTTGGTATCTTCGGGATCGTCGGCAAATTCTCCGTCCGTCCAAATCAGGCGGGTGATTTGCTTGCCTTCATGAGCTTCAATTCCCATCAGGCAATGGCGGCAAACTTTCATATTTTCCATTTGGATTTTCCTCCTTAGATTTTCCAATTGATTTTCCGTTTTGGGCTGCCATCATCAGGCCGGATAGCCCATCTTCCGGCGACGGGCATTTGCTGCCCGTTTCGGCAAATTTTCCGAATGCCGCACCTCCTTAATTTTTCCGCACGGTAAATTCATCATCGGCCACGATCTGAAAATGCTTGTTTTCAAATAATAGCGTCGTTCCTCCTTTTCCGTCGTTTCCAGGAATGATCCCTTCAAAAATTACATGGATTTCCGGATTTCTGATAGACTTTCCGCAATAATCGCCGTGTTTCTTTTCCAGCTCATTCCATTCTGATTTCTTGATATAATACATGGTATTTCCTCCGTCATGCCGCGATAGCATCCATATATTGCTCTGTTTTCACTTCTGCCGAAAGTTTGCAAAGCACATTGTACCTTTTAGATGTTTGTGCATCCCCGATCCGTTCATACTTGCCAATTCCGCTTGATACATAGCAACCAGAATGTGAAGGCCGCCATACCGTGATATGCAACATGGGAATATATCTTCCCGTTTCCACATTCCAGCGGCATCCATGTTCATTCGTTTTTGTTTCGTATTCGTTCCGATATTCGATCTTAAATTCAACGACATTCCCGTTGTCAAGCTCAATCTTTTTCGTCAACGTCTTTTCGCCCCAAATCACATAATACTGTAAATCAAGGCCGAATCCGTTTTGCGCTTGCGCGTTCCATTTGTTAAATTGTTCTCTTGTGATTTTTGCCATTGTTATACCTCCTTGATAATTTCGCCTGTTTCATCGTCAATAGCCGCGATCTTGCATCCAACGGAAAAACCGCTGTTTTCGATATGCCGCCGATAATCTGGATCGTTCATTGCCGCAATTGCCGTATTCATGGGATATTTTGCAATCTTAATCCATGCCCCATCATGGGCGTAAATCGTCGCTGTTTTCATTGTGATTCCTCCGTTGTTGTTTTTGGATTATGCCGGACGCCCCATTTCCGTCACTATTGCAACGGCGCGGGCGTTTCGTCTTAATTCTCAAAGACTCATCAGCGGCATTAGGGCATTAGATGAATTTGCAATCGTAAACCATGCCGAATGTCTCAACCATGATGGATTCTTGATTGAATTGCGCCTTCAGATACTCAACCATATCGGCCATATTCAGATCCCCCGATTCATCGGTTACAATCTCAATGCGGATTGACGGCTCGCGCACAATATTGCCCGTGCTGCCCATCTTATACACGCCTTCGGCCTCCAGCATCGTAAAGGCGAAAACGTGAAAACGGTTTAACAGAGTATCGGCCATCATGGATTTTGCGGCCTTCGTCTTGATTTCTTGCTTTTCGGAATCCTTATCAAATAATCCGATAGTCAATTGAAATTTTACCATTGTATTTTCCTCCGTTGTTGTCGTTGTTTTCATAACTGTTTTTCAATGCCTAATGGGATACGGTTTTTAATGGCTGCCGTTCAAAACCATTTGATACAGATTTCTATGGCCGTATCAAATCGGCCTATTAAGTTTTCTTTTTCGGATTGCTTTTCTTGTTCAGTTTTCAAGATACACATGAAACTAATTTTTCAACCGTCGATCCGTGGATTGCATTGCCTCCTTCCGTGGATTTGCTGCGCGGCTGTGATTTCGTTTTCATGGCTTTATTATAGCGCGATCTCTGCAAATGTCAAGACTTTTTTCATGATTTTTTTGAAAAAGATTGATTTTAGGCAATTCGCACAAATGGGAGCTGAAAAGCATAGTTATATCACTATGTCTTTTGTTCAAACTGCACAACGGATCGGCCTGGACAGAGGAGGAAATGAATAACCTACTGAATTAGTAGGTAGATAAAATATTTTCGCTGCATCGTCAATTTTCGGAAAATTTTGATTGCAATTCTGATCTGATTTCTTGCTAATTGCTATAGTTAGATATATAATACAATATAGGCAAGAGAAAACCATGTAATGTGAAATATTGGGACATCTGATATGGCATATTAGATGATATAATATAGCATATTAGCTCAAAAAATTTTGAAATGGGCTGGAAAATTCGGGCTTTTGCCGAAATGGATATACCAGATTTTTGCCTGTAAAGGGAAAAACCTTGACAATAAAACAAGTATTTCATGGACGATCTGAAAAGCGGCAAAATTCAAACAAAAATTTGATTTCTTGCAATTCTGTATTTTGCGCTTTTATAGAATTGCACAAAGTACCAATAACAGAGGGGGATATATATACATTATAAAAAAGAAATTGACCAGGGCAGCCGGTCAAATGTGATCCCCTCTAACCTCCCTTTTCAAAAAATCATCGAATAAAATCGTTCCTTTTCTTCTCATTTTAATCCCACTGTAAAATCCCAATTATTGCAATTCTACCGAAAATGAAATTTTAGTTTTACAAAGCACCAGTTTATCGCATTTTGAAAAATGCACTTCGGTTCAATTTCAATTCAAGTCTTTGCTGCAAAGCACCAATATTTCGATGTTAATTTCGGGAAACTAATTCTTCAAAAATCGCACCAAATAATTTCGTTAAAACCGCAATTTTCAACTTACCAATGTTTCGCATTTTGAAAATTTTATTTACACCATTGCTGCAAGTCAATACTCAGTAACATATTAAATTCGGGAATGGTTTTCTGAAAAATACTTTGATTTTTGTTCCGAAAAACATAGTGATATATTATCGAATTGGATATTACGATCTGATAACACGTTAATTTTGTATTGCCGCGAAATTCAATTCGCTTTTCAGTAACATTGTCTACAAATCAAAATTTAATTTCAAAGATGAAGAACTACACTACTTGATATAGTTTGTAAAATTCTTATTGATATTTTATCTATTATTTGAAGTCAGGACTGCATTCAAAAAGAATATCACACTTTCCCATTTTGATTCATTCTTGTTGGTTAATAGCTTGATGTAAAAATGGAAAAGTGTATTATTTCTTTTTAATACTATTCTTTATTTATATACTATTAAAAAGAAATAATGAATAGTATATTCAATACAATTAAGAATTGTATTAAAAGAAATCAATACTGAACAGTATTGAAAATAGTATTCAATACTGAATAGTATTATATATATATTATAATAAGGAGAAATTCTTTTTTTGCTCTGGTTCGCTCCTTTAACAGATGTTGTGAAAACTACCTTGACAATTTTGCCTTAATCTGTTACAATGTGCTTGCCAACAAAGAGATGGCAATACATCAGGAAGGAGGTAATTCGGATCATAACGCAAAGCACAAAGAGTTTGCCCAATGGTTATACCAATGAGCAATGGCAATTGGATTTTGAAAAACTAAGATCGAGAGCTGTTCCTTCTGATAATGACCGTATGATTGTTCCACGAGAAGTTTCACGATCTCAATACCAAGAATATCACGGTGATACTCAATATCAATACTATTGCCGGTTCATCAATGACATTCTTTCGAGCATTCGACGTGGCAGGATTGATTATTGCTTTTACATATATCAGATTGCAGAGCTTCTTCGTTTTGAACGAGAACGGCTGCAAGCAACATGGCTTGAAAAAGAGCGGTGTTTTCGTTTGAGTCTTAAAAACAGAAATGAAAAGTAAGAAAACAAATATTCTTATCCAATGGATTGCTGCGCTGTTGATATTGATGATCTTTTTCCCGTTAAGGCAATGTTCTTCCAATAGCGGCACTTCAACAACTTTGTTACCAGATAATCAAGCTGCGGAATGGAGTGGCAATCAATCACTTCCACGACAGGCTTGCCAAGAAGATAGTGGTATTGCCATTCCTGGATTTAATGAACTCGCGTTTTACGAAAACCAAAAAGATCAGCAAGTTAATTTCAATAACCCGGCCACAAACAATTGCCTATTTTTAATGACATTGTTCGTTAATGAAGAACAACTTTGGCAGTCTGGATATGTTGCGCCTGGTACTGGTTTTTATGAGATTGAGCTTGACCATTCTTTACAGGCCGGAGAATACGATGGCTGTTTGAAAATTCAATGTTTTCGTGAAAATGGTGAAGAATTAAATTCTGCAAATGTAAACTTTCATTTATATGTTATTCAGAAATAGGAGAAATAATGAGAAACAGAATTACACTTATTAGACTATTATGTATTGCAATTTTTATTATTTGCTTCATTGGAATCATTGTCAGTATGTTTAACTTCCGAGTTTACGCGGATGATTCTTATGTTACGGGTGGGCATAGCACTTCAACGATTACATTTACGCAGCCAAGCGATTACTGCATTATCATTCCAGAAACGATTGATGCTTCTGCCGGAGCCTATGTGTTTCAGGCCGGTCAGCTTAACATCACAGAAAATGAGCGGGTGCTTGTTACTGTAACCAGCGTAAATCAAGATGGTAGAATTACATTTACTCATGAGAATGGTGAGAACACATTAACCAAAGGAATTGTAACAGAAAATATTTCACAGAATGCTCTACCAGACGGTTTGCCCGAAAACTGTGTTGGTTATTTCACACCAGATAGTATTTCTTCCAAACTAAGTTTTGGATTAACAGAAGAAAGCTATGATTATGAAGGTTATATCAAAGCCGGTAACTATACAGCGCTGGTAGAGTTCAACATCTATTTGGAAGGAAATAATAATTGAAAAGTAATTTATTGATGAATTGCCTTTGGTACGAAGATATTTCGCCGGAACAATTAACAGATGTTCTTGGAATTACATCAGAACAATTATATAGAAAGATTTTTCAAGAAGAAGATTTTACACTTGAAGAAATTAAAAAGATTTGTGAACTTCTTTCTTTAACTAAGGAGGAAACGGATATTATCTTTTTTATCTGATTACGAACAATGAATGATGAATACATACTTTTAAGTGATGCGCTTGAAATCGCAATGCAATATTGCCCGGACGATGATGGATCATGTTCTAAAGCAGATCGAGATTTACGAGAAATGCTTGATGAATTAGAGGCTAAACAGGTTGATGCGCGGCCTGTTGTACAAGCTGATTGGTTGATGGTTTCTAATGGTTCCGGCGTTTGCTCTAATTGCAATAGGATTGACCACATAGATTCATTGGCTCGATACTGTCGATACTGTGGAGCGGAAATGCGAGGTAAAAATGAGTAAGATTTGTGCTGCCGCGAGTAACTGCCCTTTTTCACAACAACAAACAACTGCCGGTTGTCCGTGCGCAGAACTATGTCCTGGATTTTGCGAAGAAACGGAAACGTATTCAAGTACATCAACTGTACATTTAGAGAGCGCTCAGAAGGATTGGTGATAGGTTGGAGCAAAAAAGCGTACATAGGTTTATCTACAAGATTGAAAGCAAGGAACTGAAAAAGGCGAATTGGAATTTAACTCTCCCGCTCAAAACAGCCATGCGGAATCGCCCGGAAGTTATTGTGTCATTGAACGACAGTCAATGTTTACGCTTTATTGATGAAATCAACCAGGCAACAGATATTAACGATAAAGTCCGCGCAATCCAAAAGAAAATCAGAGATATTAAAAAGCGCCCAAAGAGCAGAGAAAATCGTAAGATTATCAACGGTTATTATGATACACTTTATGAGCTGCAATTCCAGAAAGATTATCTTTGCGTTATCATGTCAAAAGAGTCTGACTATGATCTTTGCAACAATGGTTTTACTATCAATTATGGTGATTGCTCTGTGCGGTATCGGAGGTTGCTTGGCACAAACGGCGGCATTAAGAACTCAACTATCGTTTATGTTAATGAAAATATCTATCCTGAGTTAAAGCGCAGACTTGATAATGGGCGTAATATGGATGTTCCTCTTGTCCCAGCTAAACTGGAAGCCTATCAAGCTCTGATCTGTTCTGGTTCTATCCCGCTTCCAAAGCCACATGGTATTATTGTGGTTCCTGATTGCATTACACGTTTCAAAGAGGATATTATTCTGATTGACGATTCTGTTAGCGGCGAGCCGAAACTGACCAGAGAACATGATTACGAAATCGAACATAATGATTCAGATGGTTATGGTCTTATGCTGCCGTCATATTCTCGCAGAGTAAATGATTTTTTGAGCGGAGACGGCGAACATACTATTGCTGGTATGAATACACGGTATGCCTTTACAAAGGGTATGCTTTATACATTTGACTTTATTGAGTTTGCGGAAAAGGTTGCCGGGACGTATGAGGTTACAGATGTTTGGGGTACAAAGCGCGATATTCGCCAAGCGGAAGTCATACTGACGGAATCCATGCTAAAGCTGTGGAGCAGTTATCAGTCGTGGGAAGATTACTATGAGAACTGTGAGAAGAATGGCTACCGCTTTTCTGTAACAAAGACAACGCCGGAGAAACTGGAAAGCGTAAGAGATACAAATTATCAATTCCTTCAGAGTTATCAGTTTACAGATGATGAATTATCTGAACTATGCAAGCAGACGATTGATGAAGTTCAGGATATTGCTGGATTAGATTACCGTAAGAGTATTGTCTTTTTGTGCGGTTATGGCTTAAATGATAATAATGTCTTTGCTGATAATATCGAAGATGTGGCAAAAGCATTGATGATTGATCGCAGGCTTATCAATGATCCGTTTGTTAGAAACAGGATATTCAACCGCGTAAAAAACAGGATATTGATGGGTGAACGCGGCGCAATCAGGGTTGACGCAAATTATGCAATGATTTCTGGCGATCCTTATGCTCTGTCTCAAAGTATGTTTGGTCTTGAAGTAACTGGATTACTTGGAGCGGGAGAAGTATATCACAAGTATTGGTTGGATAAGGGGGCAGACGAAATTTCTTGTTTCCGTGCGCCAATGACTTGCCACAATAATATTCGGCGCATGAAGTTATCGCGCTCTGAACAAGCTGCGTATTGGTATCGCTATATTGATACCGTGCTGATCTACAACGCTTGGGATTCAGCTACAGAAGCAGAGAACGGTGCTGATAAAGACGGCGACACAAATATGTGTACTGACAATCCGATTATTGTAAGAAACACCCGTAGCGAACCTACGATTGTTTGCTTGCAGAAAAAGGCTGCAAAAATTGTACCTACAGAAGAAGATATTATCATTGCCAATAAACTTGCCTTCAATGATGATATTGGAACAGTCACAAATCATGTAACTTCGATGATCGAAGTGCAAGCTGGTTTTGAGCCGGGAACAAAAGAGTACGAGGAATTATCTTATCGTATCATGTGCGGCCAGTTATATCAGCAGAATACGATAGATCGTGCAAAAGGGATTATTGCCAATCCGATGCCATCATATTGGTATTCTATGCGCGATAATAAAGTTGACGAAGATGATACAGAGGAATTAAAGCAGAAAAAGGAATTTAATAGTCGTATTGCAGCATCAAAGAAGCCGTACTTTATGACCTATGTATATCCACGGTTGAAAAGCGAAAATGATACGTACCTAAGAAACAATAACCGTGACGCAGTTCGCCGGTTTTGGAAGTATGATATTAACAGTATTGAGGATTTATTTGCTTACGAAGATAAGACTGATGAAATGACATCATTCTGTGATTATTATAAACGGCTACTTCCTGTCGGTTATAATTCCTGTGTTATCAATCGTATTTCTTGGCTGTTTGAAAAAGCGTTTCGTGGATTCGTCAGCAGATTTAGTAGGATGGTTGGGGCATCCGGGAAGTTTGATTATTCTATCCTAAAAAGCGGCGTTGAATATAGCAAGTCAGACTATGATGAAATCAGTAAAATCTATTATGAGTATTTAAGACGAGTCGATGCTTACCAGGAAAGAAAAAGAACTGAAAAGATTGATAAGTTTGACAACTATGTTGAACAGCAAACGTTGATAGACTATTTCAAATCTGAGTGTTACAAGGTTTGCCCAAACGCAGAAGAATTGTGTGATATTGTTCTGGATATTTGCTACCGGCGAGAGTCAACAAAGATTTTTGCTTGGAATATGTGCGGAGACACAATCATCAATAATCTTCTGAAAAAGAATGGTTTTTTAATTTCATATCCGCAGGAAGTAGATGGCGGCGGTGATTTTACATACAGTGGAAGATCGTTTGCTATGACAGAAAAGAGAATGGAGGTTGACGCGCAATAATTATTCTAAACGAAAAAGAATATGCTGAGAAGTGCTTACAAGATGGACTTGGAGATCGTGACCTCTATACTTCTCTTGTAATTCTTGCACGGTATTACTATCACAATAATTGTTTCCGCAAAAAGAAAATATATAATTTGCTTTTCGATTTCTTAAAACGAAATTACCCACGATATGAACTTGAAGAAACATATTGGATAAATACGGTTGAAAAGATTTCTTCTAATGCTGGGAAATATCCTTTAACGGAAATCCCAGGTGTTAGAATTACAGAGTCAGAAATGCTTACAATCACAAGCATTCACAATAAGGTTCTTGAAAGGCTTGCGTTTACAATGCTATGTCTTGCAAAATTTTGGAATGCAAAAAAGCCAAACAATAATGGCTGGGTAAATGCGGATTCAAAAGAGCTATTCCAATATGCCAGAATATCAAGCAAGGCCATTGACCGTGAAATCAAGATCGGTCAATTACAAGATATGGGGTTGTTAGAGTTTCCTAAGAGAAATGGAAACATGAATTGTCGCGTTACTTTTATCAATGACGATGATAAGAATGAATCCATGTTTGTATCGGACTTCCGTGAGCTTGGCTATACATATCTGAAACAAAAAGGTGAGAACTTTATTGAGTGTGCAGAGTGTGGCATTTTGATTCGCAACAATAAGAATGGAACCAAAAAATATTGTAAGAATTGTGCAACATATACTCCACAAGTTACGAAAACAATTACTTGTGTTGATTGTGGTGATAATTTTGTCGTAGAATCTTTATCACGCAGAATCCGATGTGATAAATGTTACGCAGAAGAACGAAAGCGAATTGAACGAGAAAAGAAAAGAAAATATCGTAATAATGTATAGATGTCCCACCAGTTCATTTTGAGATGAATTTTATTTCGACCACAAAATGTAGTAGTAAGTACCCAAACTATCGACACTATATAGGGTTCTAAATTCATTTTCAAATTTTCAAAATTACTAAAATGAAGGGAATATATACCCTTTGCTCTCATTTCTTTATCTTTCTCTTTTCTTGATGAACGTACTGGCGTGGCAATAGTTGCGCCGGTACAAAATATGGTCTTGTAGTTCAGAAGCGCAGAACGCCAGCCTGTCACGCTGGAGGTCACGGGTTCGAGTCCCGTCAAGATCGCCATTAAGGACTTACTTATAGTTTGTCTGAATAAAGGCTTCTGCTATTACTGTGCCGGAAAACAGAGTAGTAATTATGGGTAGGTATAGCGTAATTGGTATCGCACCGGACTGTAAATCCGGCTCCTAACGGAAATTGTAGGTTCAAGTCCTACCCTGCCCACCATAAGATCGGCGTTAATGCTTGGGTAGCGAGGCGAAGTCATTGTATTAAATGCTGTGGGAGAAGTGTAATCCTGCCGAGTCGATCTTTATATATTCTCTCTTAGCTCAGTTGGTAGAGCGTCTGACTGTTAATCAGAATGTCGTTGGTTCGAGTCCAGCAGGGAGAGCCATAGGCAGATGGAGCCTTAATCCATTCTTTATGGGTAGTTATAGATGCTACATTGCGCAGATATGTCTTTGCGCCATATCCGTTGTCCTGTTGCAATAGGAGAAATTAAATGAGCCGCCGTATCACCGAGGCAAGTTCGCAATATCGGGTAGCGTTTCCGGTATTTCGCCCCACCTACAACCTAATGGGCTTTTATCTATTGAGTAAACCGGTGTAAAAATTGTGGGTGCTGGTTGTAAATCCAGATAACAAAAGAACAGGCTTTTGTTATAAAAAATATGCTGGTGTAGCTCAGTCGGTAGAGCAGCGGATTTGTAATCCGCAGGTCAGGGGTTCGAGTCCGTTCACCAGCTCCAACCGCCATAAGGCGAGAAATAAACAAAGGTGGTATAACCATTTGAAAGAAATTAACAGAAAAGAATTAGATGCCCTTGTGAGAAACAATTATTTGCATAATACACACAGAGGTCTTGTGAACCGCAGCGGTAATACAGTCGGGTTTTATAAGACGAGAAATAAGAGGTATATTGAAGATAAATATGTAGATATTGCAAGACGGTTAGTATAAAGAAAGGACTATGTATGGCGAAAAAAGAACTTAAATCTGACGGTATCTTTTTCACCGGCAAGTCCGCTGATGATGTAACTGGTTCACAATATTTTGTTCGCTTTGGAGATAAGAAATGTTTGCTTGAATGTGGATTGCACCAATCTGCAAGCAATGATTATCTTGATTCTTATAAGATAAATTCAGAGAAGTTTCATTTTAAGCCATCTGAGATTGATTACATATTTGTAGCCCATCCACATATCGACCATTGTGGCCTTATTCCGCGTCTTGTCAAAGAGGGATTCTGTGGTCGAATTATTGCGACAAGAAATACGGCTATGATTATGAAGCCTCTTTTATATAATTCTTGCTCTATTATTAAAGATGAAGCGCGAGTTCTTTCAAAACGATATGGCAGAAATTATCAGCCGCTTTACGAGGAAGATGATGTTGCAAAAGCGTTGTCTCTAATTGATGTATATGACGATTACCACAAAATCGTAAGCCTCGATGAAACTGTAAGTTTTCAATGGCTGCACAATTCACATTGCCTTGGTGCGGCGCAGTTGCAGCTTATTCTTAAAAATGGCTCAAAGACAAGGAAAATACTGTACACTTCTGATCTTGGAGCTTTACATACTGAAAATCATTATCTTGCAAATACTGAAATTCCAGATTTATTTAACGATATTTCTATTATTGAATCAACTTATGGTCTTGAAAAACGGAGTTCAAAGAAAAAGCGATCTTTTGATATTTCTCACTTAAAATGTGCAATTGATACAGTGTTAGAGAGAAAAGGTACGGTTATACTCCCGTGTTTCAGTTTCAGCAGAACACAAGAAATATTGACTACATTATATGAACTCTACGGTGTGCAGGATGATTTCTGCACACCTGTTTTTGTTGATTCAAAACTAAGTTGTGATATAAGCGATCTCTATTCCGAATTGCTAAGTGGTGAAGATTTAGAAAAATGGGAAGCTGTATGCAATTGGGAGAATGTTCATTTTATTACAGAAAAAGAAGATTCTCGCTCATGTGTTGCAGATAATACGCCAAAGATTGTAGTATCTTCTTCTGGATTTTGTACTAACGGCAGAGTCGTGAGCTACTTGCAGAAGTATTTAGCAGATAGAAATTCTATGATTATCTTCTCTGGATATGTTGGAGATAACCCATCATATTTGTCATATAGAATTAAAAATTACAGAGAAAACAAATTTATCAAAGTGAACAAAGAACTGGTTAAAAACCGTGCAGATTGCATTACATTATCTACGTTTAGTAGTCATGCAAATTTCAATGATCTTGTTAAGTTTGGAAGTTCGTTAAATACAAACAAGGTTATTCTTGTTCATGGCTCAAAGGAAGCAAAAAGATGTTTGGCGCAAAAATTGTCTGATGAAATTTCAAAGAATGATAAGACATATAAGGTGCTTGAATCTTTTAGAGGAATGATCGTAAGACTATAAGGAGAACACTCATGGAAGATGTTAAGAAAATTACTGTTCCAAAAGGATCGTATTCTTATTGTTACGAAGATAAGTTTAATTTTGAAGATTTAGAAGGGCGACGTTTATATTTGAATTGTGAAATTGATGAAAATGTTATAGACGGCGCTGTTTATCATATTCTTCGGTACAATCGTATTGACAAGGAAAACAATATTCCTGTTGAAAAGCGGAAACCTATTATTCTATATATTAACTCCCCAGGGGGCAATGTTATTGATGGTTATGGATTGGTTGATGTTATTCGAGAGTCTAAGACTCCTGTTTACACAGTCAATTTAGCATTCGCAGCTTCTATGGGGTTTTTGATCTTTATTGCTGGGCATAAACGTTACTCTATGCCTCGTGCAGAGTTCTTGTTACACGATGGGTCTACCGGCGATATTGGGAGTATGCTGAAGGTAAAGGACAGAATTGAATTTGAGACAATCCAGGTTGCAGAAATGACAAAAGAATATGTGCTTGATCGTATGAACATAGATGAAGCAACATATAACGAGAAACTGCGTGTTGAATGGTACTTCTTACCGGACGAAGCGAAAAAGATTGGCGCAGTTGATTACATTATAGGAAAGGATTGCTCTCTTGACGAAATAGTTTAATTTGAGAAAGGCAGAATATTTTGATTAAGAGATTAGAAAATGAGAACGAAGAACAGTTTTTATGGAGAATAGGGCAAGCCAAAGACAATGGTACACTTGATCTTAGTTGGGACGAAATTGCTGATATAATGAACAAGGAATTTCGTGAAGATGTGTCTGAGTATCTGACTTCTGCGGCCTACCGCAAGCCATATCAACAGGCGAAGCGTTTTTATGAGGCCGGTACATTCTCAGAGATCACCCATGATGCCTATATTGAAGAACTGAGAAACGCAAAACACGAAGTTCGTAAAGAAAAGCAAAAACTGTCTGATGAACGAACTGCATTAAATAGGGTTCTTCGTGAAGAAGGCAGAAAAGAATCTATGTACGAGATTGTTAAACGTGCTATAGAAAATCATAAACCAGTAAATTTTGATTATAGTCCAACTGTTATACCAGATAGTGACAACGATTTAATAATTCATTTAACAGACATTCACGGTGGTATGACAATAGATTCTGTGTTTAATACATATAACTTTTCTGTGTTGCAGCAGCGTTTGAAGAATTACCTAAATGAAATTTTTGATATACAACAGATATATCATTCACAAAAAGCCTACCTTATTTTAGGTGGAGATATGATTCAAGGGTTAATTCATCTTAATGCCAGGATCGAAGCGAAGGAAAATGTTGTTGAACAAATTATGCGGACTTCTGATTTGGTGTCTAACTTTATTTATGAGTTAAGTAAAATGTTCCAATCAGTAGAAGTTCATACGACTGCTGGCAATCATGCAAGATCGACGCAGAGCAAAGATGAAACTCCACGCGGAGAAAACTTTGATTTGCTTATCCCGTTTGCTTGCAAGAAGGATTTGCAAAATATTGAGAATGTAACATTTATTGAAAATGCTCTTGGGTATGATATTGCCACATTTAATGTACGCGGTCATACCGTGTATGCTACTCATGGAGATAAAGACACAGTTAAGAATGTTGTTTACCACATGACGCAGTTTGCACGTAAGGCAAATTTGCCATTACCTGATATTTGTTATATGGGGCATAGACACACAAATGGTCTTACTACTGTAGACGATGTTAAGGTTATTGAAAGTGGCTGCGTAGATGGTATGGACTCATTTACGATTGACAGTAGGCTTGTTGGAACACCTGAACAGACCGTTGTAGTTGTTACCAAACGAAAGCGCATTAAGGCTTTATGCGATATTCAAATTGATTAAAATGATTGGAGAAAGAAATGGGACGAACTGAATTAATCAGCCGATTGGCTAAACGGATATATGAAAATCCATCTACAAAAGAAATACAACAATGCGCTCAATTCTGCGATACGCTTGTTGATATTATTACAGATTCACTTGTTGATGGTGAGAAGATTTTATGGAAGGGCTTTTTAAGCGCAGAAGTCGTTGAACGAGCTGCTACAAAGCGGCGTAATCCGCAAACTGGTGAAATTGTTACATATCCACCTGTAAAGACAATTACTTGCAAATTGTCAAAGACTATTAAAGATGCGGTAAAGGGGAAGTAATAATACAATGGAGAAAATGTATTTCAATGATTATGATGAACTTTCAGACTTCATGTATGATGTAGCTTCTTCCGATAGTACAACAATTTGTGCAGTGTTGAATTACGAAAAGACTGTTGAGTTACTTCGGTCTTTATTTGTTTTTGATGATATAACAATTATGACTATTGATTTGTCACACTCCGATATTAATGAGTATAAGCAGGATTATTATGTAACACTTACACAAGAAATGTATTTGTTTGTTGAGCCAGCTTTTATTAATAATGAAGTTTGTGATTGCACAGCAGATGTTTTCTTGTTTGATGGAGACGCTTCTTCGCGTGTTGCACTTAACAATAATGGAATGCAATTTGAGATTTCTATTGGTGAAGATCAAGACAGTTGTGATTGTGAGCAATGTTGCAAGCGTGAGATAGCTGCTGATGCCCTCGCTGTTGCTCTTGATGTTCTTAAATACCTTGTCAAAGGTTAGATATAATAATGAGCTACCCATTCATGTGGGTGGCTCTATTTGATATTACATGAAATAGTTGATATGGAGGTGGCAGCTATGCCAAAGACGGAAGAAAAGTGTATTTGCTGCCATTGCGGTGAAACACTTAGTATTTCACAGTTTTATACTTCATATAGCAATTTTTATCTGAATGGGCATTTGCCGATCTGTAAGAAGTGTTTTTCTAAGAAATTCTTTCAATATAGGCAAGAATATCATAGTGATAAAAAAGCTATGCAGCGTATGTGTATGGCTTTTGATGTGTATTTTGATGAACAATTATTTGATACTTGTGGTGACGATGAAGATAAAATTGTTGGAAAGTATTTTCGCAAATTTAATATAGTACAATACCGTGAAAAAACATTTGAAGACACGATAGATAGTGGTGCCTTTTCATTATCTGGTGATAGAAAAATCAAAGTAGAAAAACGTGTTGCAGTTGTCGATCAGTACGGCAATGAGCAAGAAGATGAAAAGGTGAACCCAAAGGATATTGAAAAATGGGGACTTGGTTTTGATCCAGATGATTATAAAGTTTTGAACGACCATTATAAGTATTTGAAAAACGCTAACCCAAATACAGACAATAATGCAGAAATCTTTATTATTGATCTTTGCTATATGAATATGCAGAAGATGAAAGCTCTGCGTGAAAATCGAATTGATGATTATAATAAACTCACAGAATCTTATCGCAAATCATTTTCCGCTGCCGGATTAAAGACGGTACAGGATGGTATGAAAACGGCAGACGATTGTTGGAGTACATTTGTTGGGATTGTTTCTCAGTACACACCGGAGGAATATTACAAAAACAAGGATCGTTATAAAGACCATGATGGTCTTGGCGAGTATTATGAACGAATGGCAATTAGGCCATTGCGTAATTTGGAACTTGGTACAAATGATAGGGATGCTGAGTTCTATGTACACGAGGAGGAAGATTTAGATGAATAATCTTCCTCAAAAAAGGGTGAATAACTCCGATGCTGATGAAATGCAGAAAGTGTTATATAAGAATTTCCCATCTACACACTTTCTAAGTTCTCCTGTAAATTGTGACCATTTTCTGAGATGGAACACCTTTTTTAGAAGGAACTTTAATAGATTTGCGACGGATTATCTTGGAATATCATTATATGAGTATCAGGCTTTAGCACTATACGAAATGGGAATTAATAACATGATTGTTATTGTAGCTTCTCGTGCTGCTGCTAAATCTTTTATTATTGCGCTTTATGCCTGTATTCGTTGTATTTTATATCCTAATACAAAGATATTGTTAAGCTCTGCAACAAAGGGGCAAAGTGAACTTATTATTACAGAAAAAATTAAAAACGAGCTTATGCAATGGTCGCCAATGCTTGCTCGTGAGATCGAAAGTATTAAAGACAATCAAAACAAAACGATTGTTAAATTCAGAAACCAAAGCAAGATTACTGTTGTTGTTGCGAATGACAATGCCCGTGGTAATCGTTCAAACTGTATTGTACGCGAAGAATTTAGACAGATCGCAAAGAATATTGATGATAGTGTTCTTTCGCCATGTCAGATTTTGCGTCAGGCTCAATACATGAACAGTGATTTCTATAAAGATATGAAAGAGCTGAAGGAGGAGCCTGTTGATATATATATTAGTTCAAGTTGGTTTGATAATGGTAACTGGATGTGGAAAATCGTTGATAACGCTTATGACCAAATGCTTGAAGGAAAACCGTCTTGCCTCCTTGCGTTTGACGAGGCAGTTGTCTTAAAACATGGAATTAAATCCATGAAACAGTTAGTCGGTGAAAAGCGAAAGCAAGACCCGATTACCTGGCAATTAGAATTTTTGAATTGCAGGCTGAAGGAAAATCAGTCTGCTTTTTTCACATACTCCATGCTCCAACAAAATCAACGCTTGATACACCCGTTCTATCCGAGAACTATTGTAGATTTCAAATCCGGTAAGAAAAATCCGTATGATATACCAAAACAACGCGGAGAGATTCGGATTGTAACTTGCGATATGGCTTTTGTTACAAATAAGAACAACGATAACTCCATCTTTTCATGTATGAGGTTATTACCGGAATCAACCGTGTACCGAAATGGCGGCTCAGATGGTGTAACCATAGACACAGGTTATCGAAGGGTTTTGTCTTATATTGAGTCAATCCAAGGTGGAGACGTAACAAAACAAGCAATTCGTATAAGACAATTATTTGAGGATTTTGGCGCTGACTATATCGTGCTTGACTTACGCAATGCTGGTGTTGCTATTTTTGATCTTCTTGCAAATATTATGTACGATGAAGAACGCGGTATAGAGTATTCCCCAATCACTTGCATGAATGATGATGCAATGAGAAATAGAATTAGGATTGAGGGCGCTAATCCGTGTATCTATGTTATTAATGCCACACAAAATCTAAATAGTGCTATTGCATTGGATTTTAGGCGTGTGCTTGAAGCAAAGAAAATTGATTTGCCCGTTACTCTTGATACGGCAAAAGAAGAAGCTCTATTAAAAATTAAAGAATATGTTGGAGCTGTAGATGGTGATACACAGTTTTTCTATGAGTCACCATATCTTGAAACACAAGCCCTGATAAGTGAAACGACAAGCCTTGTTTATGAAAAGAAAGAACAAACTGGTGCAATCGTTATTAAGGAACAAGGAAATAATAGAAAAGACCGATATACAAGTGTCAGTTATGGAAGCTATTTTGCAACACAGTTAGAAAAGGATTTAATCTCTAATAATGATGATTATGAATATTGTACACTTATCAATTAAGGAAGGAGGTCAAAATGTCAGGTAATACAAATTATAAAAAGAATTATCAGAAACAAACGCAAGCATCCACTACCGAGAGAAATGTAATCAATGAGTTTTCATCTTATTATGCGCATTCAAATTACACTGTAAGTCAGGCTGCATCAAATTACTATTTTGGCCTCGATGTTCTTGATTTATATAGCTATGATGATTTGATGGGTTTAATCAAAGACCCAATGACTAATAATAAATTATTACGTGATTTATCTTTAACTCTGTACGGAACAAATGGCACTTATACACATACTGTTGATTATATGGTAGCAATGCCGATTTTGGATCGCGTTACTGTTCTTCATGGTAAAAGCACACCAAAGAAGAAAAAGAATAAGGAACTTATGGAGGCCACATTAAAAACAATCCGCGATAAAGAGTTTGTTCGTGATGCTCTTTGGCGCGGCATGGTTGAAGGTGTTGCCTTTTATTATTTTGAAACAACTGGTAAACCAAAAACATTAGAGAAATATATGAATGATTTTGATGTTGAAAGTATTGTCGAAATCAATGAAGTTAATGTAAATGCGAGCATTATTTCGCTGCCAGCAGACTACACAAAGATTGTTGGCCGCAAAAATAATTCTTATGTTATCGCTTTTAATCTTGATTATTTTAAGGATTTCTCTGGCGAACCTGTTGAACGTAAACTTAAAAAGTTCCCTGCTGAAATTAGAGAGGCATATAAGAACCATATTGGTGCAATTGAAAAGAATAAAGGTAATTGGGTTGTTCTCGATAATAACAAAACCATTGTTCATAAAGTTAGAAGCAAAATAAGTGAACCGTGGGGTAGACCACTTGTTCTCGCTGCGATTAACGATATTCTGTATGATAATTACTTCACGGCCACAAAACGAAATGTGCTTGGCGAGATAAATAATAAAGTCATTTATCAGACTTTGCCAGAAGGCAGAGATAAGGGAACTTGTGCGCTGACCAAGGCACAGCAAAAAGAACAGCATGATACTGTGAAAAGTGCAGTTATGAAAAAGAATAATCGTGGCGGTACGTCTTTCTTTACTGTTTCTGCCGGTACGAAATTGAATACTTTGGATGTTGGAAATTCTGATATTTTCGATTCAAAGTATGAATCTAATCTTGGTGATAAGATTGCTCTTGGGTGTGGTATTGCTGGTGCGCTGATTAATGGCGTTGGCAGTGGTAGTTACTCTGCACAACAACAAAACCTTGAATTGATTACTGGTTTGATTTTTCAATGGATCGACCAAATCTCTACTGAATTAAATAAGTGCATTTCAAAAAATATTATCGGTGATGGTTCCAATTGGGCTGAGTTCAAATATCTGCGTACAACTTTTGTGAACAGAAGTGAAATGGTTAATAATGCTAAAGACCTGTATTTGCAAGGAAAGGGATCGTTGTCTTTGTGGGCAAGTGCTTGTGGTATTTCGCCCGATGTGTTCTTTGCTCTACTGGATCAAGAATTGGAAGAAGATATTGAGAACAAATACCCAATTCATGCTACAAGTTATACGTTGTCAAATAGTGATAAGAAAAGTGGTAGACCAGAAACAGATAATCCATCTGATCGGACGGTTCAATCGAGAGCCAACAATGGGAATAGCTTACCGTCGCCGTCAGACAAGTAATTTTACCAGCCAATAACGGCTGGCTTTTTGTTTGGTAAAAAGATTTTTAGAATCTTTTTATATATGCAATTTGTGCGAAAGGTGGTGAGTGAGGAATGAAAACATTTGAGATTTTTAGTGAAAATAAGAAAAGCGGAAAAAATGGTCGGCGTAAATTCAAGGTTATTTTATATAAGATTCAGCCAAACGATTGCATTGATGAAGCAAATGGTGTCGGCAAAGAATATAACTTGAATGGCATTACATGGATTGAAGAATATTGTCAACAAGCAATCGAAAGCATTAAAGGTATGTTCCTTCGTGTGGAATTTTTAGACGAGGAACGGACTGAATTATGTGGACATGGTTTGACCGACATTATTGATGGAGTGCCTATTTTTGAAAACGCGACTTCAATCGGCGTATTTACTGATGGTTACATTGACGAAATAACTGATGAAAATGGCGAGAAGATTAAAGTCTGTATCGGCGTTGGAGAAATAGATAGTAGTTGTTATCACAATTTCTGTGAAAAACTGGATGATGATATTGCAAATGGGATTTATCCGCAAGGAAGCGTAGAAATTATGAAGTTACCTGATGCAGAAGGCATTGAGTACAAATACGGCTACAAAGATAAAGGAAGAATCCCAACTAAATTCATTCACTCCGGCTATGCGCTTTTAGGTGTTAGACCGAGCGATAGCACCGCTAAATTGCTGGAACTAAATGAACACAAGGAGGAATTTAACATAATGACCGAAGAAGTCAAAACTCTAATTGAGCAGACTGTTGAGGCTTATACAAATCACGTTGCTGAGATCAATCAGTGCAAGGCCGAATGCGAAGCTAAGATTGCTGAGTTAAACCAGACTGTTGAAAACTTGACAAATGAGATTAACGAATTAAATGCGAGTTCTGCTCAGATTCAAGCTGCTCTGGATGAAAACAGAGCGGAGCGCGAAGGACTTGATAAGAAATATCAGGAACTTTGGGAGGAGGCCGAAGCTCTGCGCAAGGCTCTTGGTGAAGCCAAGGCAAAGGAGCGGATTGGCGAATTGAATGCCGCTATTGCTGAGTATTCAGATGAAGAACGTGCTTATGCCCAGGCTGAGATTGATGCTTTTAATGCTGATCCTGTTGCTTCTGAGATCAACACTGTTGTTGACAAAATTTTGATTGGCATTGGTAAGAAAGCCCGTGAAGTGGCTGCCAACGAAGCCGCTGCCGTTGTTGCCGAACAAAATGCGGCCAATGAGAGTGCAGAAGATATTTTTGGCGCTATTGAAACTGCTCCCGTTGTGGAAGATACAAACATCTTTTAATAAAAATAATATTTAGAAAGGAAATACGAAAATGATTATTTGCACAATTTCAAATTGTGCATAGATAGTCCACCACATTATGAAAATGTGTGGTGCAACCCTTTGAATTGCTGGGACACCCTTAGAGCTTTTCAGCTACAACATAACAATGAAAAATGTGTAAGTGTGAACGCATGAAAATGAAAAGATTGGGCAATCAGCAGCGAAGCTCCGAATAGGAGAACGTTCAACGACTATCGGCTGAAATGCCGTTAGGTAACAAGCGTTACCGAAGTGGAGGGCATCTAAACCATTTTTATGGCATGATGAAGATATAGTCTGGACTCATGTGAGAGCATGAGAAGTCTGTTGACTTGCACGGAGTAGCGAACCGTATTGTTTGTTTGTTTGTTTGGTAAAAGTGGGTGAAAAATATTAAAAAGAAAACACATGAGCAATTTCTAATTGAAATGTCTCAAAACCATCCAACTTTGATTGTATTAGATAAATATAAAAATGGTAGGACAAAAGTTAATTTAGAATGTTCTGTTTGTGGTTATCGTTTTGGCGCAACTCCTGGAAGTTTGTATATGAAGCATGGTTGTCCTAAATGTTCTGGTTCATTAAAGAAATCTACAAGTGAGTTTATTGAGGAATTGAGAATTGTTAATGATTCAATTACTGTTCTTGGCAATTACAAAAACAGCAAAACGGAAATAATGGTTTCTTGTAATAAATGTGGACACAAATGGGGCGCAACTCCAAATTCGTTGTTGAGCGGAAAAGGCTGTAGAGTGTGTGCAGGAACAATGCCAAAAAGCCACGAACAGTTTATTACTGAGATGAAACAAAAACACCCAACGGTTAATGTTATTGGTAATTACATAAACAATCGTGAAAAAGTTGAATGTAAATGTATGGTATGTGGCAAAACCTTTTATGGTATTCCACACGCAATGATAGACATGAACCATGATTGCCCATATTGTTCTATGTCGCAAGGAGAACGTGCGATTAGTAATTGGCTTGATAATAATGGTTTTGTTTATTGCCAAGAGTATAGATTTACAGATTGTAAAGACATTAACCAATTACCATTTGATTTTTATATTCCGTCTATTAACACAGTTATTGAGTATGATGGTGTTCAGCATTTTAAGGTAAATCAGTTTTTTGGTGGTAAGAAAGCATTTGATAAGCTGAAAATCCATGACAAAATAAAAGATAATTATTGTTCTAAGAATGGGATTAACATTCTTAGGATTTCTTTTTATGACTACAAAAATATAAATGAAATATTAACAAACAAACTAACAAATTGACAAACACATCGTAAAGTTGAAACTATCGGAATGCTGGATCGTGAAGTTCTGAATCCGGTTCTCACTTCTGATTCCGCTGTTGCTAATTATTCTTTCCTTACCGTTGACGGTAAGCTGTATCTGATTGCCAATACTCTTGTTGGTGACGATTCTTACAAGGACGATTATACCATCCCCGCTGGTGAGTACCTGAACGGCCATCTGGTTGAGGCTTGGAAGGGTCAGAAACTTGTTATTGATGCGAAGCACATCACTTTCGGTCAGAGTGAGACTTATGCTAATTCTATTACTGCTGGTACTACTTTGCTGAAGGTTGATTCTAATAACAAACTCGTGATTACCTCTACTGCTCCTACTTCTGGTGTGTATTTCAAGGTTACTGACAAATGCACTCTGACGGGTCAGGCTGTTAAGGCCGAAGTCCTTGTCGTTGATGCGGCCTAATAGCATTAATTAACTTTATAGAAAGGAAACGAAAATAATGAATACTACATACGAACTGAACAATATTCGTAAGGACGCTGATCTGTTCGACGGTAAGTTTAACAAAACTTCCCCCGTTGTTGAAGTGTTCGCTGCTATGACCAATGGTGAGTCCCTTAACCGTTTTGGTGCGAAGGCCGACAAGGCTGTGGCGTATATCAAGGAGCTTGGCTCTCGCGCTGATAATGGCGATCCCGTTGCCGTTGCCGAACTGAATACCATTCGTCGGTTTGTGATTGAAACTCCTATCCTGGAAGAAATGAAGCTGCTTGGTATTTTCGGTTCTTACCAGAATGTTGGTTATGATGAAAGCATTGAGCGCGAGATTTATACTCATGTTGGTGAAATGTCTCGTGAGCAGGCTGCTGGTGGCGACGTTGTGTTCCCTGCCATCACTAAGGAAACCTATCCTGTTGGTACTACTACCGTCTCTGGCGGTTATGCCGTTGATTATCGTCGGGTTGCGCTTGGCGATATGAGCAAGGAAAACGAAGGTCTTGCTATGGTTAAGACTGACATCCGCAATAAGGCTGTTCTATACGTTATTAACAAGGTTTATAACGCGATTAAGAACGCTACTGGTGTTAAGTATCAGGCTGAGTTTGCTGGTCTAACTAAGGCCGGTGTCGATGCTATTCTGAACGCTGTGCGCAGAAACGGTAAGCCTACTGTTGTTGCTGATTATGCTATCCTGTCTCAGTTTACCCCGTGGGCTGGCTACAAGGGTTCTATTGACAACACTACTATTACCGGTATGTCTCAGAAGGTTATGGACGAGCTGGCTGCTAATGGCGCTCTGTCTATGTACAATGGCGCTGTCTTGGCCGAGCTGCCGAATCCTTACAACGAGTATGATATGAGCGGTTCCTGGACTCCTGATGGCGGCACTACCACTCTGCCTAACTTCAAGACCCTGCTTCCTGCCGGTCTGGCTTTTGTTGTCCCTGCTGGCGTTAAGTCTCCTATCGCTACCTGGACTCGTGGTGGTCTGACTTCTGTGACCGGTACTAACGTTAAGAACGGTAAGTATGAGACTCGCTTCGACCTCGAAGTTGCCGCTGATGTGGCGAAGGGTCAGGAGCATCGTATTGGTTGCTTCAAGGACACCAATATCGGCTAATTCAATAATAGAGTTTGCAAATAGTTATTTGTATCTTTATTGACATAAATGGGACACCGTATTAACGGTGTCCCTATCTATAAATAACGCAGGAGAAATCAAATGGAAGATAATGTAAATTTTTATTGCTATTCCTTGCGGCTTTTTCATTTCTTATCGGCATTTTCTGAAAAGTGCTATATCTCAAAGGTAAACACAAAGAGCGGAAATCGTTATTGGGTGTTCCGCAAGTCAGAACGGCTCGATAAGATTATTAAGTTATATAATGAAGTAAAGCACAAAATTAGTTGAAATCAGACAAAGATAATTGAAACGAGGTATTGATATATATGGCAGAAAAGACTACTGCAAAAGCAAAAACTGAAACTGCAAAAGAAGAATATGATCTTGACAATCTAAATCTTGATGCGAAAGTTACCGTTAAAAACCTTGCTGGGTGGACTGTATGTTTTACAAGAATCCATGATGGTATTGGTGATGTTAATATTGCGCCGAACGGAAAACAGCGGTTATCAAGAAATGAAGTCCAAGCACAGGTACTTAATAACAATCGTTTGTTCGCCGGTACAGATGGGCAAGGAAGCCATGCGACCATTTATGTTGAAGATGCTGCGACCCGCAGGCTATTAGGCTTCGAGGAAGATGGGCGCGAACAGGTTATCTTTACGGATGAAACCGCAAAGAAATTGTTTAATATGAGTAATGCTGCCTATGAAAACGCACTTCCAGAGTTGGTAAAAACCGATGCAGAGCGAAATGCGTTAATGGATGCAATTCGTAGGCTTGGACTAAATGATTATAGAAAGATCGTTTTTGCAGAGAAATATACTGGTTATAGATTTTAATATAAAATAAAGGCGGTGCTATAAATGGCTAATACAGTAGCACAAGAAGTCTTTGATAGTTTTGAATCATCTTTTAAGGATAAGGTAGAAATCCCGCAAAGTTTAGAATTATTGTGGCTGAAAAAGGCTGTTGGTCGTTACTCTGTTGAACTTGATGAATTATCGTTTGATGGAGAAACAATGGAATTTAATACTGAACTAAATCAATATGTAATTGATACTCTTGCTGCTTTTATGAAGCAATACTATCAAGAGCGTGAGGTTTCAAGAGTGAATAAGCAAATTTCTATTGTTGGGCATGATCTTAGCATTGATGGAGCTGGTCATACAAAAACAGCCGCAAAGAATGAACTTGATTATTGTGATACTCAAAGCAATTTGATGGTTTCAAATCAAAAGCCTACCGCTTATTCGTAAAGGCGGTGTTTGCAAATGAAAGATTGGTACTTAATGAACACTAATCACGATACAGTTAGTGGTTTTGAAAGTGATGATTTTGATAACCTTGCAAGCGACGCTTTTGAAGAAGCTATCGCTTCGTCATTAGGAATTGATGTTGAGATTTGTAACTACGACTTGTCTGAGCGGACAAGCACACGAATAATTGTAGAGGGCAATGTTCAAGATACTAAACTAAATTCTATTCAACGGAGATTACTTGCGAGAATCGGTACTTGTGAGGCCGGACAATATGTTTATTATAAAAATAGATACTGGTTAATTATTGGGCTTGTGGATGACAACGGTTTATATGAAAAAGGTGTTATGATTGTTTGTAACCACCTTTTAACTTGGGAAAACCAATATGGAGATATAATCCAGCGTTGGGTTTCTGTATCATCTGCATCACAGTACAACAATGGTGAAACCACTTCCGGCAGAGAAGCGGAAATGACATACCGCAGCGATCAGCTTATGGTACTTACTCCATGTGATGATGAAAGTATTTTAATCCCACATGGTAAGCGTTTTATCATTGATCTTAGATGTAAAATATATGAAAGAAATTTTGATGATGGTACTAAGGTTGATACATCAAAAGAGGTTTTGACATATCGAGTTACACGCCTTGATAATATCTTATATAACTATGAAGATAGTGGTCATGCTGAGTTTATGGCTTATCAGGATGAACAGCATGAAAACGATGGCTATTATGTTATTAATGGCAAAGGTTATTGGTTGTGTGATAAACCTATAAAATTTGATGATGGCGAACAGCTTGTCGGCTCTACCGGTACTTGCGTTATTGAATGTGAAGAACCAGTTGTTTATTGTGGATTTGGCGAGTCCATTTTCTTCGCAAGATTCTTTGATGAAAATGGGAACTCTATATCTGCTAATCCTGAATGGGAAATTAAGTGCGGATATATAGACAGTTTAATGGTGGAGAACGTTGATAATTCAATTTGCATTTCTGCCGATAACACTAAATTGATCGGTGAATCGTTTGAGTTATCGTTGCACTCTGACGGATATGAAACAACGTCTATTACTGTTAGTATAAAGGCGTTAATATAGGTGTCATAAATGAAAACGAAAACGACAAAAGAACGCGGAGACTATAAGCAAAAGATTAACGCGGCTTTTTATAAAAGCATTCCAATAAAGGATTTGCTTTTTGACGGTATTGACATATCCGGCATGAGCGCAAATGAATTGAGAGATCAATTCAAAAAGCACGTTAAATCTCATTTGTTTATAGATGATACTATTAAAGATACTGGGTCGTTCATTTATTATGACATTCGGATGCTTTATTTGCATGAGAATATAAAAACCTGTACGCTTGTCGTTTACGCAGTTTGTCATAGAGATATTCTTGATAATTACGAATACGAAGGGTATTATGGAAATCGTGCTGATATTCTTTCTGAAATGATAGAAGATTGTTTAATAAATGACGAGGAAGTAGTAAATAGTTTCGGAATTGGTAGACTGACTCTTGACAGCGTAGATGTCTACAATTCATCCAGATTTTATGGGTGCGTTATGACATTTAACGTGCCAAATTTCAGATAATGAAATTAGATTATGGGACTCAAATTAGCCCTGTTCCTGTAGCGCTGTCAATTGGTTCAATAAAAAAACCAACACTTAAAGAGATTGCAGAAATAACATTTGACAAATTTGCCTTTTATGAAATGTTATTAAAACTTACTCCTGAGTTCTATTATGAAAAAATGGGCGATGCTGATGACAAGAAGTATTGGGAAGCATTGTCTGATATAGAGAAAACAACGGAAACCATATTTAACATTATTGTAAAGAAAGGCAATGTTGCAAGTTTATATGCTGAAATGTTGGATTATTTTTTTGTTGAAACTGTAATCTATAAAGAGGGCTATTTTATAATATTAAATCCTGGTGTTGATCCAAATGGCGAATTGAATAAAGATAGCATAAAAAGCGCCATAAATAAAGATACATTTCAGGAGACACTTGAACTAATACAACAAATTTGTGGAATATACGAAGGAAAAGTTGAAGAAGAAAAGTTCAAGAACAATGTAGCAAAAGCTATCTATGATAAAATATCTAAAGGGAACAAAAAAAGAGAAAAGAAAATAGATAAGAATTTGTCATTGCCTAATATTATTTCTGCTCTATGTAATAAGCATCCATCATTGAATTATACAAACATTTGGGGTTTGACAGTGTTTCAATTGCTTGATGCGTTTAACAGGATGCAAATGAACTCAGTGTATGATATTGAGTCAACGCGGGTTTCTGTTTGGGGCGACGAGAAAAAAACTTTTGATGCATCCCTTTGGTATAAAAATAATTACGATACACATTAAAGTCGATCTATTTGATCGGCTAATTTTTGTTTAGGAGGAAAATAATATGCCTGATCTGAATAAGGCCAATCGCCAAGTCTGTGATGTTGACATTCGTATCTTAAAGACTATGGCTCCGTTTTTGAATTTTGATACTGCTAATACTACAACTGCCGGTCTGTCAAGTGATAGTGTTTACGCTATGGCGAAGGGTTCCCGCAAGATTGCTTTCCAGAATCCTATTCAGGGTACTATGAGCATTGAAGCCCAGGTTTATCCTTTCAAGATGTTTGCCCTGCTGTCTGATGGCGTTATTGAGACTTCTGCTGCCTATGCCGATATTAAAACCATCACTTGCGAAACTGCTGGCGAGCTGCCCCTTACCGTTGCTTCTGGCGACGAAATTAAAGCCGGTACTGTTTTTGCTTATCCTGCTGGTTCTTTCGGTGATGAAAGTGCGGTTATTGCCGGTACTTATGCTTCTAACAAGTTTACCGCAACTACTGCATCTGATATTGCTGTAGGCTCCAAGTATGAGGTTGGTTATATTGTTACTCGCAATTCTGGCGTGAAGAAGGTCACTTTTAATAATAAGAAACTGCCGAAGGATTATTACATCACCATGAAAACTCTGGATAAGGACGAGGATGGTGTTCTTACTCCGTTTGTTATGACTGCTTACAAGGCAACCATTCAGCGTAGTTTTGATTTGTCCTTCAGCTCTGAGGGCGATCCCGCTTCTGTGACCCTGAACTTCGATCTGATGGAGGACAAGGAAGGTAACGTGCTTGATATTATCGAGCTTACCGATGATGCCGAGTAATAGCAACATTTTTGTTTGAGAATGGGGGCGACACCCCCATTTTCTATAAAGGAGCATTGACATGGTTAAAGAATGTGTTGTCAAGCTCAACAATGACGCTGTTACTGTCGTGAATTTTGATGGAATTGATGTGCAATTCCCAGCTATTAACAAGGACGATAAGACTGTTTTCGTGAGTTTCGAGAATGGAAAATACGCCATTGTTGACAAGGACTATAAAGAACAACGCACCGAAAAATTAAAGAAAAAGGGTGCTAATAAGAAAACAACTAAAGAAGAAAGCGTAGAAATAACAGAAGAAGATGCGGCTGTTGAAGTAACACCTGATGCTTAAAGTTGTATTGTATTTTAACTGATAGGGAGAGTAATACCTATACAACAATGTATGTATCTGGTGTACTCTCCCTTTATTTTTGCGTTTTAATTATGGAGAGAAAGATGAAAAGCATAAATTTTAAGACACTTGAAGAATGTGTTGAATGTTATGGACGTGAAAATTTAGTTGCAATAGATAATCTTAGCCAAATCATTCAATACACGCGCAATGGTTGTCAGCCAAAATTTGTATACGAAAACGAAACAAAACCAGGAAAAATCACTTGTTGGTTTTTGAAAAGTGAGTCGATGTATGTGTACAAAAAATGGATGAACAACAGGCCAAATAATAATGAAAAACATAGGGAAACAGTTTGAGGCACAAATCAAAGCGTCCACTCCTGAATATGCACTTCTTTATCGTTTACCAGATTCAGCACAGTCTTTTGGTGGAAGTAATAAATTGAGATTTAGTAATAAACCACCGTTTGATTTTCTTTTATGGGATTCGCTTCGTCATAAATTGTACGCATTAGAAACGAAAACGGTACAAGGTAAATCAATATCGTTTGAGCGGAGCAAAGATGAACACGCTGAGATACATTATCATCAAATTTGCGGGTTAAATAATTGGAACAAATATGATGGAATTACTTGTGGCTTTATTATTGAATTTCGAGCATTGGAAAAGACTGTATTTATAGAGATTGAAGAAATGAATAAGTTGATTTCACTGATTTCAAAAAGAAGTTTTAATTATAATGACTTAAACGAATTGGGTATTCTCTATGTTTTAATCGGGCAGAAAAAGGCTCGAACAAGATATACATACGATCTTGACGAGTTCCTAAGAAATCAATAAAAGGATAGTTTTATCATAGAAGATTAGTTAGAAAGGAAACATAAAAATGATTGAATACAAGAATAAGATTGAATTAGCTGAATTTTTGGCAATTTCCGAAATTATTGCCGATGGGTATTTCGATGAAACCGGTGCTTATGCGCCGCATTATGGCATTATGAATGCCTATCGAGTTTTTTACAATGTGTGTGTTACAAAGAGTCCATACGATGAAACTTATGGACACAATATTATCAATATCGAAGAACTGAGCGAGATCGTTTCTGACGATGAATTTGTTACTAAGTTTGAAACTTGCGTCAATAGTGGCAAGCAAGGTTTGACTTTTAGTGCTGCCTTCAATAATGCTATGCAGATGGTTGATGCCAGAAAGTCCTCTATCGGTTCTGCTGTAACCATGATTGTTGATGCAATCCAGGGCATTGCTGACCGAGCTAAAAACGTTATGAGTGACGAGAATATGCAGCATATCGCGTCAATTGCAAAGGATATTGGTAACGGTAAAATTACCGCAGATGATATTGTGAATGCATATGGTAAGCAGCTCGAAGAAAAGGCTGGCAAGATTAGTGTTGTTTCGGATAAAAAGGTAGAGGATTAAAATGCAGGCAACCAGTTTAGAAGAACTGGAAAAGATGATAGAGAATGAGATCAAAAAAGCCCTCGCAGAATCAGCTTCACAATCATTACTGATTATGTCTGATGCTACGAGGGAATTTTATGATGGTGGTACACCAACGATGTATGTTAGAACCGGCGCATTAGGTAGAGCGCCAGCCATTGATCCACCGAAGAAAACTGGTGACGGCTATGAGTTCAAGGCATACATGGACAAGGATCATACTTATGATACCGGCAAGAAACCGACGATGGAACAGGTTTTAAGCCTTACGAATGATGGGCATTATAAAGGCTTGCGTCCTGCTGTTGGCGCAAAAGGTTATTGGGATAGAGCTTTACAGAAAATGAAAGATGCGACAAGAGATACGTTTATTGAGCATTTTGGTTGATTATTTCTGGATTGAAGTTACAATACCATCTTCTAAATAAACGTATCTATTATTTGAATAGCACCATTGTTCAGTAGTGTTGTATGCCGTAATTGTTGTATTAACATCTTGTGGTTCGCCCCATGTAGAGTTACGGACTTCTTCTGCTGTCATACCGATTTGCGGTTCAGTTGGGAACCCGTAATCGTCAGGCATTTTTCGCAGACTTTCATAATGGTCAGCCGTTGAAGAATGTGTAGGTGTTTTGCCGTAAGAGTAAAACTCAACAGTGCCATTGCGGATTACAAAAGCGTATGTCCCATAATATCCTTCTGCAACAAGTCTATTTTCATTATCTTTATTTTCAAAGTATAGTGTTTTGAATTGGGTTGTGTTGTAACTCCCATCCATTACTGTAACAATTCTTCCTATTTCAAAAATGAATTTTTCTTTATTATGTCTATAAGTATAGAATCCAGATAACTGTGTAATAAGATTACAAGCATCTAAATATTCTGTACTTCTTTCATAATCCCCAAGGTATTCAAATATTGGAATTGCGGAAGTATAGTTACCTTCAGAGAAATAGTTAATTGCTTTTTCGTACATAATATCTGGGCTATCTGTTTCAAAAATTGCAGAAGTTGTTTGTAGAATAGTAGTTTCTTCTTGTTTAATAGATTCTGTTTGTTTTGTTGTTTCGCTTATTGATTGCTGCGGAGAACATGAACACATAATTAGCGCAAAAAGCATGACAAAAATACTACAAAAAATAATAAACTTTTTACCCATAAAAGTACACCACCTTTGAAATAACTATACCACATTATTGTAATTATTTCAAGAGAAAGGAGTGAGAATGTGGCAAATAAAAAGGATGGAAGAACAACCGTTTACAACGAAATCACGTCTAAAGAAAAACTTGCACAAGTTAATGAGGATAATCTGCAATTAGAAGAAGATTTCATTGAATACTTAACATCAACTGATAAAGCTACTTCGACAATTACACAGTATAAGGCTGTTTTACATATTTTCTGGTGTTGGAATTTAGAAAACAATAAGAATAAGCCATTTGTAGAGCTTACAAAGCGTGAAGTGACGCGGTTCCAAAACAATGCTTTGAACACATGGGGATGGTCGCCTCGCCGGATTAGAATGGTCAAGGCTGTCATGCGTAGTCTTGAAAACTATATATCCAATATTCTTGATGATGATTACCCTGATTATAAAAAGATTTGGGACAAGATCGAATCGCCGGTGAATGAGGCTGTTCGTGAAAAGTCTGTATTTACCCGTGAAGAATTGCAGAAATTATTAGATTACCTTGTTGAACGAAAAGAATATATGAAGGCTTGTTTTGTTTCTCTTGCCATGAATAGTGGACGGAGAAAAGCGGAGCTTGTAAGATTTAAGGTATCATATTTCTCTGGCGCAAACTTAATTTGTGACGGAGCTTTATATAAGACACCTGAGAAAATGCGGACGAAAGGAAGCGGCCAACGCGGTAAACTTCTTGATGTTTTTACATTGGCGAAACCGTTTAATCCATATCTCAAATTATGGTTAGAGCAGCGTGAGGAATTTGGCATTCAAAGTGATTGGCTTTTCCCGAAATACGAAGATGGGAAATGGCAGGATGAACAAATGCCAATTAGCACAGTTGATTCTTGGTCAAGGACTTTTTCAAGAGTTTTAGGCCGGAGTTTTTATTTCCATAGTATGAGACATTTCTTTACATCGTACCTTTCAGAGCAAAATATCCCGGACAATGTTATTAAAGATATTGTTGGTTGGAGTAATGTCGATATGGTTGACATTTATAGAGATACGAAAGCAGAAGATACTTTCGATAAATACTTTGGAGCTGAAGGTATTAAAAATGTTGAGAAAGGATCAATTCAAAACTTATAATAGTTGTTCGCCTGTAATGGGCGATTTTTTATTGCCAAATTTTGAGGAAAGGAGGTAAAACATAATGGCAAAAAACGATTTTTCGTTGCTTGTGAAAGCTAAGTTAGACGCAAGCCAGATTCAATCAGACCTTGAAAATATTAAAAATAAATATGGGAATTTCAAGATTAAATTAGAGTTTGATAAAATGCCAAACTTGTCTGGACAGATGCAGAAGGAAGGTGGCAAGGCTGGACAAGCGTATTCAGATGCATTCAAGAAAGCAATGTCTGATAAGATTCAGTTTAAGTTAGATACTGGTGATTTCCAAACAAAGATTAACAGTATCGAAACAAAATTGAAATCATTAAAGGGCGTTTCTGATGTTACTAAAACAAATATTGAAATGCTAAAGGGCGCATTTTCAACACTTAGTTCAAGTGATGCGAGTATCGAGGATAAGATTGCTGCCTTCAAACAGTTTAACTCGTTGCTGCCTACTATTCGCTCGCAACTAACTCAAAGCGCACAGGCAGGGCGAGAGTATGAAAAGACAATCAAGCAGGCTGCCCAAGAGCAATTAACACTTACAAAATCAAGTACATTGTCTAATAGCATCCAGGCATGGATGAACAACAATGAAAAGGCTGCAAAACAATATGGAGATCGGTTAAGAGAACTTCAAAATCAACTGCGTAACAATACTGACCCAAGTAAGTTAAGAGAAGTTTCTGCTGAGTTCCAAAATATAAAATCAGAAGCCGGTGCTGCTGGATTAACTGTTAGTAAATGGGGTTCGCAATTCAGTAGTGCCATCAAGATGGCTCTTGGTATTGGCAGTGTTTATCAAATTCTTAATAAGGTAATTCAAGTTACAAAAGAAATGGTCAAACAGACTATTGAACTTGAAGATGCTATGGCGCAGTTCCGAATTGTTACAAAAGCAACGGAACAGCAAATGAACAGTTTTTATCAGACAACCATCAAGAATGCCAAGGAAATCGGTGGTAATGTCAGAGATATGACCGATGCGGCAACCGTGTTCGCAAGACTTGGTTTTAGTATTGACGAATCAAGTACCTTGGCAAAATACACGAGTATGTTACAGAGCGTCGGTGACATTGATGTTTCAACCGCAGAAAACGCACTAACTGCTATTTTCAAAGCATTTGATTTGAATATCAATGATATTGAAAGTATCATGGACAAATTGATTGAGGTAGGCAACAACTATCCAATCAGTGTAGCTCAACTTGCGGAAGGTATCAATAATGCTGGTAGTATGCTTGCTTCTGCTGGTAATAGTTACGAAGAAACTATTGCTATGCTTGCTGCCGCAAATACGACTGTTCAGGATATTTCAAAATCATCTACAGGTTTGAGAACAATCGCAGCCCGTATTCGTAACACCAAGACAGAGCTTGATGATCTTGGTGAAGCAATGACAGATGCAGACTACGATGCACTTGTTCGTGGTTTGACAAAAGCAAATGTTGCGCTTACTGATGCGCAAGGTAATTTTAGAAGCACTTATGATATTGTGAAAGACTTGGCTAAAGTCTGGAACCAGTTATCAAATATTGACCAGGCTGCTTTGGCAAAGACGTTAGCAGGCACACGGCAGCAAAATGTGTTTTTCTCGCTCATTGAACAATTCCAGGAAGCAGAAAATGCAATGGATTCAATGGAAAATAGTATGGGTGCTTTATCCAGCGCCATGTCTATTTATGAGTCAACGGCAACAGCACATATTAATTCATTAAAAACTGCATTTCTTGATTTAGCGCAAAGCATTATAGATAATGGGTTTATAAATGAACTTACTGATATTGGTCAGTGGATTATTGAACTAATAAAGAAAATAGCCGATTTGATTAATGCTCTTGGCGGATTAAAAACTATTATAATTGGTGTTGGTGTTGCGTTTGCAACAATTAAAATTATAAAAGTAATTGGATGGGTTAAAGAGTTATATACAGGTATTACAGCTTTTATAAAACTAATCCCTTATCTTGGATTATTAAAAGCAAATAGTATATCTGTTGCACAGGGCATAGAAAATATTTCTGGTTCTGCAAAGGCCGCAACTGCCGCAATGAGTGCAATGAAAACAATGGTTGTTGCTGTGATTGCGGTTTCTGCAATGTTAATTGCAAATCATATTAAGAAAATTAAAGAAGCCAGAGAAGAAGCTAAACGATTAAAACAAGAAGCGGTAGAAAATTCGAGAGAATCTCTTGCTAATAGCACTTCAAGACTAAATTCATTATATGAATTACGTCAAGAATATCAAAATATTATTGATAGTGAAAGAGATGAAGCAACAAAAACGCAAGAGCTTGACAACTGGAAACAAAAACTAATAGAGACATACGGGTTCGAAAAAGATGCAATAGCTGATGTTAATAAAGAACGAGAAACTGGTCTTAAATTAATTGATGATGAACGAAAGAGGAATGTCCAATCTGCTCTTGCTGATGCAACTGCGGCATACAATGATTCTGTTAAAACATTAAGCAGAACATATATATGGGATGGGAGAGTATCAACATCTGAATCAAGCCAAAGTGCAGTTGCCGATGTTATGAGCAGATACTTCCCAAATGTATCAAAACATGATGACAAAGGTACAGGATACTTTTATGAAGATTGGGCGCGTAGTCTTGGTATCCAAGATACACAATATTGGGTAAGTGGCAGTAGTGGTGCTGGAGTATATGGAGATATTGATTCGTTAAAACAATATCTTGATATAATTGAAACAGCTATTAATGATCTACAAGCTAAGAAACTACGTGGAGAAACACTTACATCAGCAGAAAATACGGTTTTAACTTCTCTATCGCAAAATGTTGGTGGTATTAGAAAAACATACGAAGAAGCAGCACAGGCTTATGATAACTATAATAGGTTACTTGCAGAGAATTATATTCTGCAAATGGATATTAATTCTGGTACAATTAAGACAGCAGATGATTATAACAATCTTAGAAATACTATACAGAATTTATATGGCGACAATCAACCTGTTATGGAACAAATGCTTGATATTGTTTCAACATTGTTCCCGAGATTTAGCGAAGAAGCAGATAGTGTTGTTTATGATGGTGATCGTATTAGTGTTTCTTTCCAAAACATTAGTGCTTCTGTATCTAAAGCCACTGAAAGTTTTAATGCAACAACAAAAGGCATTTCTTCTTTACAGAGTGTTTTATCAAAGCAATCTACTGGAAGTTCATTATCATTAGATGATTTCAACTCAGAAGAACTAAAAGATTATACTTCTGCACTTGAATATCATAATGGCGTTTTACAATTAAATGCAGAGAAAACAAGAGAACTTGTAGAAGCAAAAACACAAGATGAACTTGCAACAATAAGCAAGAACAAAGCTCTTGCTCAATCTAAATACTTGCAAAACGCAAAAGAAATCCAGCGTTTAACAGATAAAATCAAAACCAACACTTATGAGACAGGTGAAAACAAAGAAGTTATTGAAGAACAGATTAGCAAATTACAAGATGAAAATAGTTCTTTACTTACAACTTGTTCTCAGTATGATTTAATGTCTGCGTCTCTTAGAGAAGCAACAGATGCTTACCACAACTGGCTAAATGCTCAAAATGCTTCACAAGCTGGCGATATGTTTGATGATACGCTCGATGCCATTAACAGAATTAACGATACTCTAAACAATAAAGATTCTGATTATTTTGGCAGAGTTGGCAGAACAGATTATCAAGCAGCTATTGATTTTGTAATTCCAGATACCGTTGATAGAGAAGATGCTGATGCTATTAACTCCTATCTTGAAAGTGTTTCAGATTTATTTACCTATGACGATAATGGGAACCGTGCTGGACTAAACATTACTAATTTCTGTAAACAAGCTGTTAAACAGGGATTAATGGTATTTGATGAAGCATCTGATTCGTACCTTGTTGCCGGTCAGACAACAATGGAGGACTTTGCAGAAGGTATGAACCTTTCTCTCCCTCTTGTTCAGGCCATGTTTGGTGAGATGGAAGAATTTGGCGGTGAATTTTCATGGGCTGATGAAGCAGTAAAAACATTAGGCGATCTTGCTATTTCTGCTGATGTTGCGGCGAATAGACTTCGTGAATCGCATGGTGAATTTGGCTTTGATATTAAACTTGATTATTCTGATTTAGATACAACAGAGGAAAAAATAGGAGCAATCGAACAGACAATAAGCAATATGAAGTTTATGCGCCTTGATGTTGGCTCCTATGACCCAAGTGCTGTAGAAGATTGTGATGCTGTTTTACAGTATTTAATTACGCAGAAACAGCAATTAGCCGCCCCAGCAATAATGAACATTGATATTTCAAAAGTATCTGAAAACACTGGTGCTGCATTACAATTATTAGTTGATTTCCAAAATGCTTGTAATGAGCTTGAATTAAAGCAAGAACTTGGTCTTGACACAACTGACGCACAAGCAAAAGTTGATACGCTTTATGCTGAGATTTCTGGTAGTGATAATGATGCTATATTAACGCTTGGTATTGATACTTCGTCTGTTGAAACTGTAAAAACATCTCTTGCTGAGTTATCACAAGAAGAAGTATTAACAAAGTTGCAACTTGATGCAAGTGTTGTAGAAGGTTATACACCAGAAGATAAAAGTGCCACATTAACATACATCGTTGATTCTTCAAATGTTGATGCGTATAACCCGAAGAATTTACAACGTACAGTTACTTATTATGTTAGAACTTCTGGCATGGACAAACTCAATGGAACAGCCCATGCTGCCGGTACTGCAATGGCTTCTGGCGATTGGGGTACTGCACCTGGCGGCGAAACCTTAACTGGTGAGCTTGGTCGTGAGATAGTTGTTGATCCGCATACTGGTAGATGGTATACAGTAGGCGATAACGGCGCTGAGTTTGTCAATATTCCTCGTGGCTCAATTGTATTTAATCATAAACAAACAGAACAACTTTTGAAAAATGGTTATGTTTCTGGTCGTGCTTCCGCTCTTGTTGGTGGTACTGCTATGGTTACTGGCGGTATTGGAGCGGGTAATGCTGATAATGGTAGCCATTCTGGTGGTAACAAGCCGCATAGTGGCGGTAGTTCAAGCGGTTCTGGCAGTTCAAGTAGTTCATCAAAACCAAGTTCTTCATCTTCTAATTCCTCTAATTCATCTTCAAAGTCAGATAAAGAACCGCAGATTATTGACTGGATAGAAATTGCGATTGCTCGAATTGAGCGAGAAATCAAGAAACTAAAAACAGTTGCAGAAAGCACATATAAGTCACTAAAAACAAAACTTGGTGCGTCTTATGATGAAATCGCAAAGGTTAATAAAGAGATTGCGGTTCAGCAACAAGGTTATAATCGGTATTTGAAACAGGCCGAGTCTGTTGGATTATCTTCTAATCTGAAAGCGAAGGTTCGTGATGGAACTATTGACATCAATCAGTATGACGAGGACACACAGAAGTTAATTAAAGATTACCAGCAATGGTTTGAGAAAGCCTTAGATTGCGCCGATGCTGTTGACGAGCTTCATGAATCTCTTGCAAAACTCTATGAAGATAACTTTAATGCTACACAAGAAGATTTTGAAAATAAACTTTCTCTGATTGAACATTTAACAAAAATGTATCAATCAGGCATTGATCTGTTTGAAGCGAAAGGTTATCTTGAAAGTACGAAGTTTACAAAAGCAATGCAAGAAGCAAATGCGCAAAGATTATCTACACTTAATCAAGAATTATCGGCATTAAAGCAGAAATTCTCTGAGGCTATGGCTTCTGGTGAGATAGAGGTTGGATCGGAGTCTTGGTATAAGATGCAGCAAGAAATAAATGCTTGCAAGGAAGCGATTGCTGACGCTAATGTTGAGGCTGCTGAACTTGCAAAAACTGTTCGAGAAATCGAATGGGGTTATTTTGACTATGAGCAAGATCGCATATCTCAACTCACGCAAGAAGCAGATTTCTTGATTGACCTTATGAGCAATCAAGATTTGCACGATGATAGAGGTCAATTAACTGATTACGGCATGGCTACTATGGGCTTGCACGGACAGAATTATAATGTCTATATGGCGCAAGCAGATGATTATGCCAAGGAAATTCTTGCTCTTGATAAGCAAATTGCTGATGATCCGTACAATACTGATCTTATTAAACGCAGAGAGGAACTTATCAAACTGCAACAAGAATCAATCAAGAATGCGGAAGCTGAAAAACAAGCAATGATTGAGCTTGTGAAGCAAGGTATTCAGATTGAGCTTTCTGCTCTAAAGGATTTGATTGATGCCTACAAGGAATCTCTTGATAACGCTAAAGCTCTTTACGAATATCAAAGTAATGTCACGGATAAAGCCGCTGAAATTGCAAGACTCCAAAAGCAGCTCTCCGCTTATTCCGGTGATACTTCTGCTGAAACACAAGCAACAGTTCAGAAGCTGCAAGTTGATTTATCAAAAGCGCAGGAAGATTTAGCGAAAACAGAATATGAGCAATTTATCAGCGATCAAAAGAAATTGCTTGATGAATTATACGACGAGTACGAGGAAGTCCTAAACCAAAGGCTTGATGATGTTGACGCTCTGATTTCTGATCTGATTGATGGTGTAAACTCAAATTCAGATAAGATCAATGAAACCATTGGTGGCGTTGCTGCCGATGTTGGTTATAATCTTACTCCGCAAATGCAGGAAATATGGAACAACTCAACCGGTTCAACAGAGGGCGTTATTTCAAAATATGGCGACGATTTCTCTGAAAAACTAACTGCGGTTAATAGTGTTCTTGCTGGTATTCACGCGAATGTTGCTGATATGATAGAGCATAGCGACGAGGAAGCTGATGCCGATGTTGGAAGTCAAACTCCAACAACCGAACCTACTCCTCCTTCTGATGGTGGTGGTAATCAACCTCCTGCGCCAAAGCCGTCAGATGATGGTGGCGGTGGTGGTGCAACACTTGACGAACAAACAAAGAAGAAAGTTGCCGCCGCTATTTGGCGTGGTGGTCTTGGTTGGGGTGTTAATCCTGATAGAGCAAAACGCCTGAAGGAAGTCTTTGGTGCAAACAATGGTATTCAAGCGCTTGTAAATAAAGGCGTTGGTAAGAATGATGGCGGCTCTGACGTTAAGAACTATACTTATCTTGCAATGCGTAAAAAGTTCAAAGGTTATAAGACTGGTGGACTTGTTGACTATACTGGTTTGGCACAGGTTGACGGCACACCGCAGAAACCAGAACTTATGTTGAATGCGAATGATGCACAGAACTTCATTGCACTGAGAGACGTATTGAGAAACTTGTCTATGCAGCCAATTTCTCTTGGTAAACAGTTTGACTTAGATACACCGTTATTTAGTGGAATTGCTGATATGTCAGAGCGTCTTGCCTCTATGAGAACGCCGGTTGGTAATTCTGGCACTACCTTCGGTGATTTTGAAATCAACATCCCGATTGAGAATGTGCAGGATTATAACGATTTTGTGCAGCAGTTACGTAATGACCCACAATTTGAAGAAATGATTATTGGTATGACACTTGGTAAAGCGTTGGGCAAAACCTCGCTTTCAAAGTATAAGTATCAATGGAAGTAAGTATTGGGAGGTGGGAACACCTCCCTCTTATATTAAGGTGAGATATGAAAGATAGTGAGAAAATTAAAATTTTGCAAGAAGCCTTACGAGAATTGCGAGAAGAAAATAGTTCTCTAAAAAAGCAGATTGAAGCTGATAAAAGTGAGGTTTTATCTATGAGAGCCGCAATAGAAGAAAAACAACGGATGATGGAAGATGTTATCCGGGCGCACAAAGAAGCTATTGGCGAAGTACGAGAAATTGGAATGAATTATCGGGCTGCCATCAAAGATGCGAATAAAGTAAAAGCAGATTACGAAAAGCAAATGAGAGAACAGTTGCAACGAATTAAGAAGCAGAAATAACTATGAAGGGAGGCTTGCCTAATTGTACGCCATAGATTTTGAATATGACGGACAATATCTGAGTGATTACGGATTGATTATTTGTCATTTTGATTATTCTACCGGAACTGCTGTCGCAGATGCCGGTTCAAGAATTACCTTTGAAAAGGTTTCAAGGAATTATGGCAAGTCATATAGTTTGGCAAGTACACGCTATAATGAGTGTATTACTACCACATTTGATATTTGTAAGAACCCGGATTTGTACGAAGAATATGAAGATAGGCAAATCTCTAATGATGAATACCGCGATCTCATGCGCTGGTTAAATCGTAGGGAGTTCCTAAAATTTCAGGTATTTGACGAGGACGATAAAGAGAGGGACACTTGTTACTACAATGTTAGTTTCAATGTAGAGAAAATAAAAATTGCGGAAGTCTTATATGGATTACGACTAACCCTTGAAAGTGATAAACCATTTGGATATGGACAAGAACAATCTGTATCATGGACATTTAGCGATACTTCTGTTGCAAAGATTTTAAGTGATATGTCTGATGAAATTGGCTATATTTATCCGAATGTAAAGATTACTTGCTATGCAAATGGCGATTTATCAATTTATAATGAGTTACTTGATAGTACGACAGTCATTAAGAATTGTAAGGTTGGCGAAGTAATTACGCTTGATGGTAATGCTCAAATTATTGCAACAACATATTCATCTCATGATATTTGTGATGATTTTAATTATGAGTTTTTCAAAATAGGGAACACAATCAATAATAGGAATAATCGAATTACTGTTTCTGCGCCTTGTGCATTAGAAATAAAGTATGAACCTATTATAAAAGATACACCTTAACGAAAGGAGGAGCGCATTTTGTCAATAAGGATAAAATTTGACTCAACGCATAATGCGGAATTACCTACTTTTGTTCTTGCTACACGCAGCGGCAGATTGCTTGGTAAAATCCCATTAACGTCTCCTACGTTTAAGGACACACTAAATGCGGCCTCCTCTGCCGTTTTTACTGTTTACAAGAGCGACTGTATTTCTTCGATTAAAGAAACTGATAGAGTTCAAGTAAATCCAATCAGCCTTCATGCAATCGTTAATTCAATATCAAGCAGAACAAGAGCCGGACAATTAAATCAAGTTGATTTGTTAAGTATACGAAATTACTTTTCAACACCAGAAACAATTAACGATCTAAATATTAGGGTTGTAAGCAATCAGAATAGTCGCCAGTATAATCAAGATCAGCTTGATTATATATATGATACCATACAACAGACGTTTACTGTTACATACAACAATTTAGAAATATTATTTGTAGATGCTGATGGCTATGTGTTTATCAACAATGCAAGCACTCTTGGGTTATCGAATGATGATTCATACCTAATTACAATGTCATTTACTGTCCCGGCAATATCAAAGGCATTGGATTTTTGGGAACAAATCAAGGATTTCAAACTGGTTTGGGCGAGAGAGTGGAATAAGTGGTTTGAGGCTTATGTTGAAATATCTGAATCAGATAGTACAATGAAATCTGTAACTCTGACTTCTTTAGGTGAAGCTGAGTTGTCGCAGATAAATTTATATAACATCGAGATTAACACGGAAGATGATATTGACCGTGATGATTATGTTGTCACAACACTCTTTAATGAAACAAATCCAAAAGGCTCATTGCTTAATAGGATTATGGAGAAAGCACCGCATTATACAATTGCCCATGTTGATTCCACTATTGCCGGTATTCAGAGGACGTTCAGTTTTAATGGGAAAAGTATTTATGATGCTTTCAAGGAAATCTCAGATGAAGAAGATATTTTATTCCAGATTGATTGCTATACAAATAGTGATGGTGATTTAGTACGAGAAATCAATGTATATGATTTGGAGTCAAATTGTTTGGATTGCGGCCATCGTGGAGAATTTGTAGATAAGTGCGAAGAATGTGGAAGTATAAACATCAAGTCCGGTTATGGCGAAGATACTACGATTATTGTGTCTGTAGAAAACCTTGCTGACAATATTAAATTCTCAACGGATAATGGATCAGTAAAAAACTGTTTTCGTCTCGAAGCTGGCGACGATCTTATGAGCGCAACAATAGCAAACTGCAATCCAAATGGAAGCCGATATATTTGGTATATTTCAGACGAAGTTAAAAGTGATATGTCTGACGAGCTTGTGCAAAAACTTGAAGAATACGATGAACTATATCGTTATTATCAAAAAGAGTATGAGGTTGTAATTGATGCTGATTTGCTTGAACGTTATAACGCTCTTGTTGACAAATACTCTGTTTTTTCTGATGATTATTCTCATTTACCAGATACAATTACAGGGTTTCCAGCATTGATGCAGGCATATTACGATACAATTGACTTTTTCCTGTTTTTGAATGACACACTTATGCCGAGCGTTGAAATATCGAGGACTACGGCGGCATTGCAGGCAGCGGAATTGAACACCCTTAATCTGTCTCCTGTGGCCGTTCAAAAACTTGAAAACTGTTCTGTATCAACTGCTTCAAGCGCCGTACTTGCTATGGCTAAAACTATCATTGATCCGAGATACCAAGTAAAAATCAAAGATAGTTCTTTTGCTGAAAACACATGGGTCGGTACATTTACTGTGACGAATTATTCAGACGAAGAAGATACTTCTACTACAAATCAAGTTTATGTTTCTATTAATGATGATTATGAGAAATTTGTAAAACAGAAGATCGACAAGATTTTGAATAAGCAGAGCGAAGAAGTAACTGATATTATCGGTTTGTTCAAACTCAGTCTTGAAAACTTCAAAATTGAACTAAAACGGTATTCTCTTTCACGGCTTACGTCTTTTTATGATTGTTGCCAGAGTTGCCTCGATATTCTAATTGAGCAAGGTATTGCAGATCGTGAGACTTGGGCTGACCATGATCCTGATATGTACAGAGACTTGTATGTGCCTTATTATCAGAAACTAAATGCAATTCAAGATGAAATCAAGGTGCGCGAAGAAGAAATTGAGGTTATCGCCGGTGTATATGACAGTGACGGTGATTTAGCTACTCATGGTGTTCAGACATTCCTTGGGGAAATTAGGAACGCTATCCAGGACACGCTTAATTTTGAGAAATACCTTGGAGAAGAATTATGGCTTCAATTTGTTTCCTACCGCAGAGAGGACACATATAGCAATAGCAATTACATTTCAGATGGTTTGAATAATTCAGAATTGTTTGAGAACGCTCTTGACTTTATTGAAGTCGCAACAAAAGAGATTTATAAGTCTGCAACATTACAACATTCAATAACAGCATCGTTGAAGAACTTGCTTGTTATGAAAGAATTTGAGCCGTTGCTTGATATGTTTGAGGTTGGAAACTGGATTAGGATTAAAGTTGATGGCAAAGTTTATAAATTGCGAATTATTGAGTACGAAATCAATTATGATGATTTACAACAATTAAACATTCGTTTTTCTGACGTAAAAATGGCACAAGGAACAGAGACAGATATTGAAAGTGTTATTCAGCAAGCCGCGTCTATGGCTACATCTTATGATGCTGTTATTCGTCAGGCAAGTAATGGTCAAAAAGGTAATGATAGGCTAAATGATTGGGTAAACAAAGGTCTTGCATTGACAAAAATGAAGATCATTGATAGCGCAGACAATCAGAATATTACTTGGGATAGTCACGGATTACTGTGCAAAGAGTATTTGCCGATAACTGATACCTACGATGATAAGCAGCTCAAAATCATTAACAAAGGTTTGTTCTTAACAGATGATAATTGGCAGACTTCAAAAGCTGGAATCGGTAATTTTGCGTTCTATAATCCAGAAACAGGTGAAATGGAGGAAGCATACGGCGTAATTGCTGATACCCTTGTTGGAAATTTGGTTCTTTCTGAAAAGGTTGGTATCTATAATCAGAAGAATAGTATTACACTTGATGATAACGGCGTTACTATTACAGCAGATGGTATTAATACTGGTGAAAATCAAATTGTTTTTACAATTCAGAAAAGAGAACTAAATGGAGACGGGGATGAAATCATTTCGCGTTCAATGTACATTGATGCAAATGGTAATCTCGTTTTGAATGGCTCTATTCGGATTAACTCTGCGGCAGATCAAGGCATCTCTACATTGGACGAACTTACTGATGCAAGTAGATATACGGAAGAATTTTCCCAGATAGTTTACAATGAATTACATGGTGAAAACGGTGTCTATAACAGTTTAGATGAAATGGCTGCTGAACAACGAAATTATACTGATGAACAATTAAATGGTTATAAGGCAGATGTTGGTCAGTATTTAAGATTTGATGAAAATGGTTTAACACTTGGAGCATTGAACAGTAATTTTAGTACGGTTATTGATAATCAGCGGCTTGCGTTTATGGATGGCAATAGCGTCGCTGCTTATATCAGTAACAATCAATTGTATATTCCAAATGCTGTTATTCAAAGTACATTATCTATTGGTAACTTTTATTTCTTGCCAAGAGATGATGGCGGCGTATCTTTGATATGGGGTAATGATTAGGATAGGAGGTGTAATATATGGCATTGAGCGGAAGTTTATATAGTTCTACTTGGACTGGTGAAACTTATTGGGGAAGATTGTATTTTTATTGGACAGCAACTCAGAACGTTGCCAATAATACATCTACTATCTCATGGAGCATTTCTGCAAATGTTGGTAAGAATAGTGGCGGTAATAGTGGTTGGATTACATTTAGCGAACTAAGTGTAAAGATTAACAATGAGTCTGTATATTATAGAAGTGCATCTAATCATACAAATTGTAGTAATGGCACGTCGTTGGCAAGTGGCACAAAAACACTAACGCATAATTCAGATGGTACTTGTACTTTTTCTGTTAGTATTGGTGCTGGTATTTATAATTATTCAATTAATAAAACTGGTAGTTCTACTTTTACCCTAAACACGATTGCTCGTGCATCATCAATTGATGCTGCATGGGATGGCGTTCTTGGTGGGACTTGCGGAATAAAATGGACTCCGGCATCATCTTCATTCAAATTCAAACTGAAATTTGTTCTTGGTAATTGGAACTACACAACGGGAATTATTTCTCCAAATACAACATCACAATATTTGTATAACAGTTATACAATTTCTTTAGAAGCAGCAAATCAGATACCGAATGCAACATCCGGTACAATGACAGTTTATCTATATACTTACTCTGATAATGGTAGTACGCAAATCGGATCAACGGCAAGTAAAACATTTTCTGTTGCTGTTCCTTCCTCTGTGATCCCAACAATATCAAGAGTCAATGCCTCTATTGTCAATTCAAATTCTGTTGTTAATGGATGGGGTGTTGCCGTAGCTGGATATACAAAGGTTAAGGTTGAAGCAACGGCAAGCGGCGCTTATAGCTCAACAATCAAAAGTTTTTATGTCGGTGGTTACAATGTAACAAAAACGGGAACTTCCTTATCGTTTACAGGTGATGTAATTACCAAATCGGGGAACCATGTATTTGATGTTGTGGCAACGGATAGCCGTGGGCGAAAATCAACACAGGTATTATCAAGTCAGATCTATTTTTACCCATATTCAAAACCAACTGTTTCCGCATTTTCTGTTGCCAGAAGTTCATCGAATGCTCAACAGATTGTTGTTAAGGCAAATTGGAGTTATGCAAGCGTAAATAGCAAAAATAGCGCGACGGCGAAATTGTATTATAAGAGATCAACTGCTTCATCGTGGACACAATATGGTGATATTACTTCTTCAAAGAACACAAACATTACTTTGAGCGGAGTGACATTTAACGAAGCATATTCTTATAATTTCAAAGTTGTTGTTACAGATGCTCTAAGTAATAAGGCGCAAGAAGAAGCATTTGTTTCTACAATTGAGGTATTGATGGATTTCCGAGCTGGTGGTAAAGGGCTTGGCATTGGTAAAATTGCTGAGACAGATAATCTTGAAGTTGCTCTTAATTCAGTCTTTATTGGAGATGTTTACATTAAAGTTGGGAACACAAATGTACCATTGGTTACTTATATTAAAAATGCTGTAAATGGAGATTACGATTAAAAAAGCAACCATTTTCGGTTGCTTTTTGAAAAAACAATCGTTTTTAGTTGCGATTTTAGGAGATAGGTATGGAAAATGAGATTAGAAAACCGTTATCAGTAGCAAAAGAGGAATTTGTTAATGCATTAACTGATATGATTAACAATTCTGCTTTGCCTCGTTTTATTATTGAAAGCGTACTAAAAGATATGTATGCTGATATGAAAGTCATTGCAAGAAAAGAGTATGAAATTGATAAGAGACGCTATGAGGATTCATTAAAGAATAACGAATAAATGATTGGTGGCGATATTTATGACAGAAAAGAAATATCGTCAAGAGTTAGAGAAAGCAAAGAGAAGAAATGTTGTAAAAGAGTATAAGCAAGAAATAAGAAAAGAGAAGATGAAGTATCGTGTGGTTCATCATATTGAGACAAGTAAACTGTTTGCTGGTTATTTGTTCGCACTGATGAACGCTATTATTGTTTATGCTATGGTTGCAATGTGGAAGTTTGCCGATTTGTCTTACCTCGGTGTGCTTATCACAGATATTGCGGCTCAAATTCTCGTATATGCTATTTACTGTCTGAAGGCGTACAAAGGTAAAAACGCAGAAGAAGAAATGAAATTCAAGCGTGAAACGATGCTGATTGATAATAATGTAAATGCCGATACCGAAGATGGTATTGGCTAATTTTATATTTGGAGGTAATTATGTTGGACGGCCTGAAAAACTTTTTATCTTTTATGAATGATAACTGGACAACTATCGTTGTTATTATTTCTTTGCTCATTGCTCTTTATCAGAAGATTCGATCTTTTATTTCTAAATCAAATGAGGAAAAGATTGCCTCTGCGAAAGCGCAGATTAAAGAAATTGTGTTGAAACTTATTACTGACGCAGAAATTGATTATGAGCATTGGAATAAAACAGGCTCTATTAAACGTTCACAAGTCATTCAGAAAATTTTTGAGGAATATCCAATCTTGGCTAAAGCGGTTGACCAGAAAGCCGTTATTGCCTGGATTGATGAATTTATTGATGAATCCTTAAAAGAATTAAGAAAAGTTCTCGCTGAAGGAGAGAATGTACAAGAATAAACTATTTTGGATGGGCGGCTGAGAGGCCGTCCATTTTTATATTTGGAGGTTATTCAAATGAAATATAATGAAAACAATAAGCCTATGGTTTGTATGTTGACGCAAAGCACCTGTTATAAAGGTACAAGTATTGGTAGACCTGTTGGTGTTCTTTGGCATGATACAGCCGGTGGGAATCCATATTTGAAACGCTATGTACAGCCAAGTGACAATGATCCGAATAAGGCGAAACTATTACAGTTACTTGGTAAAAATCAATATAATAACGACTTTAACCATATTTACCGTCAGGCTGGACTTAATGCGTGGATTGGTAAACTTGCTGATGGAACTATTACAACTGTTCAGACTATGCCGTGGAATTATCGCCCATGGGGTTGCGGCGGTGGAAGTAAAGGTAGTTGTAACGGAAGTGCAAGCGTATCTAATTCGCCATTTTGGATTCAGTTTGAAATCTGTGACGATGGTTATAAAGATGAAAACTATTTCAAGAAGGTGTACAAAGAGGCTTGTGAGTTTACTGCTTATATTTGCAAGATGTTTAACATTGACCCCAAAGGTTACTATACTTACAATGGAGTAAAGGTTCCTACTATCCTTTGTCATAAAGATAGTCACGATCTTGGGCTTGGTTCAAATCATGGCGACGTTTATTTGTGGTTTAAGGCATTCAAGAACTGCAAAAAGACTATGAATGATGTGCGTAATGATGTTTCTGCTTTGATGGCAGATGGTGCTACCGCTTCTGATCCTGCACCAAGTAATCCCGCTCCGGCTCCGAGCAATCCTTCTCCGGCTACAAGTGAAATCAAAGTTGGTTCTCTTGTGAAGATTGCAAGTAATGCTACATACTATTCTGGTAAAACAATCCCTGATTGGGTAAAGGCGAAAAATTGGTACGTTAAATCAATGAGTGGAGATCGTGTTGTTATTGACAAATCAGAAGATGGTAAAACTTCTATTATGAGTCCTGTTAATAAGAAATATCTTTCTGTTGTTGGTGCAACCACGGCTCCATCTCCAAATACTTTTGAACCGTACAGGATTAGAGTAACTGCAAACGTATTGAATATCCGTAAAGGTGCTGGAACAAATTATTCTGTTGTTGGCTCAATTAAAAAGGGCGGTGTTTATACGATGGTTGATGAAGCGGCTGGTGCTGGCGCTACTAAGTGGGGCAAATTAAAATCCGGTGCTGGCTGGATTAGCCTGGATTATGTCGAAAAGGTATAAGGAGAAAATAGAATGGATAACCAATCTGCTATTGATACGTTATCCAGTATTTCGGTAGGACAGATAATTGCATGGTTCTCTGTGATAAGTGCTATTATTACTGCTATCTGTACTGGAACAATTAAACTTTATAAGGTGTTTACAAAGTACAGAGAAGCGAAAGATAAGAATGAGAAACAAGAAAAAATTATTGAAAGTCATGAAACAACTTTGAAAGAGATAGACAAAACTCTACAAGAAATCAAGAAATCCCTTGAAGAACAAAAAGACGTTAATTTGAAACAAGTTCGGCACACTATTGTACATACGTGTGAGGACGCATTGGATCGCGGCGAAATTTCAATCAATAAACTCAGATCACTTGAAGAAATGTACGAAGAATACATTGACATATTCCACGGAAACGGATATGTAAAAACACTTGTAGAAAAGGTACGGCAACTCAAAGTTGTTGGGAAAGTGGACGATTAAATAAAATCATGGTTTTATTAGCATTTTAATTCAATATATTGTGGTGTTAAGAAACATCTTACACTATATATAGTGGTATTTCGTGGCGGCTTGCAACTATTGGTTGTTTTGTCGCCACATTATTGTATTTGGAGGAGTTACATGGATATATTAGTTAATGTTGCGAACCAAAAACTTAAAATCGCAACAAATCTAAAAAGCCTGGTCGCCGGAACACAGGAATTTGTGCGTTTCGTGTTTAACTTAAACGGTGATTGGGATGGCCTTATGACTTTTGCGCAATTCAGACAAAATGGTGTTGCATACAATCAGTATTTGGATGAAAACAATAGCGCATACCTCCCGTCAGAGATTGGTGTAGGTACTTGTACTCTTATGCTTTATGGTAGCAATCAGAATACGATTGCTACGACAAACTATCTTACTTTGACGGTGGATGAAAATATTTTAGTCTCTGACGCACAAAGTACAGAGATTTCACAATCTCTTTATCAGCAGCTCGTTACCCGCGTTAATACGCTTCTTACATGGAACGAACAAAACGCGGCAGATTTGAATGCTGTTGACAGAGATTTACAACAACAGATTAACACGAAGGCTGCTGCTTCTGATCTTACAACTGAAATTGCTCGTGCAAAGGCTGCTGAAAAATCCAATGCCGATGCGATTGCTACAAAGGCTTCACAGTCAGAAGTCGATCAGCTTTCTATTAAAGTTACACAGCTTGAAAGTAATGAAGTCGTTGCGAACTTAATTCAGCAGGCCGTTGAGAATGAGATTGAAACCTATCTAAACAATGGTACTCTCGCAAGTATGACCATTGGAGATGGAAGTATTGCTCGTGCAAAGGTTAATTCTGATTTTGAAGCTACACTTACGAAAGCTGACACTGCAATGCAGCCAAGCGTATATGACCCACAGAATTTAAGAGTTGATGTTTTCTCTTACGCACAAGGTAGAGCTGATATGGTGCAGTTAAATGTCAACAATGTTGTCAATGAAATTCGTGGTGCATATTCTTTGACTGACACTATTTCATATACAAATCTTGGCGACGCTTTACGCGGGGCTGTTACACTTTCAAGAAATTATGCCCAAGCACTGCTTGCTGATTATAAGGCATTTACAATTTCGATTGTTGACGATCTTCCTCTTGTTGGTAATTCGCAGACATTCTACCTTGTTCCAAAAGATAGCGGTACTGGCTATGATAAATACTGGTATATCACAGACAGTAACGGTGATGCGGTTTGGGACGTTTTCGGTGGTTCATCTACTGTTGTTGTAACAGAGTTGCCGGTGACTGGCGAAGAAGATGTTGATTATATTCTAAGATCATCTTCTGGATGCTTGTACTACAAGTGGATTGATGGTGTGTGGCAAGTTGTCGCTGGCTCAATTGCATCTGTTATCAGTTCATTACCGGCAACTGGTAATGAATTTACCGACTACTATCTTCTTACAGAGAATGGCGTTTATGTCCATTATCGGTATATCAATGGTCATTTTCATAGTATTGGTACGGAAACGTATACATCTGATGAACTCGACACGATGCTTGCCGGACTTAGGGAAGATATTGATAGAAATGAACAATCTATCGAAACAAATACAACAAATATTGCATCTTTGAGCCGGACAGTAGATCGTTTGCGCAGTGACTTAGACGAAATTGATACAGAGGGATATACTTACTATCACACTATTACAACGGATGATAATAACAACAAAGTATTAACCTTATGGCAAGTACATGGTTCTGACGAGGAAATTGCAAGCCAAACAATTTTGCCTGCAACTGGCGGTGGTGGCGGCTCAACGCCATCAACTTCTACAACTCTTACCGTAGATAGAGTTACACCGTCTCCGCTTATTATTACGACAACGGATTCAGCTAATATTACTATTGATTTCTCGTCTGTTGATGGTGATGGAGAAACTGTTGACGGTGTTTACACTTGGAAAAGTGGCAGTAATGTAATTATGAGCGGCACACTTGTCCAGGGTAGAAACACTTTTGATCTTTCTCAATATGTTTCTGTTGGTACTCAGAAATTCACACTGATTGTTACAGATGAAGGCGGTTCAACTGTTGTTAAATCTTGGACTGTGCAAAAGGTTGATGTACGCATTGAATCATCATTCAGTGACCGCTATACTACGGCGATTGGTAGAAGTGTATCTTTTACTTATACACCTTATGGTGCAGTAAATAAGACAGTACACTTCAAACTGGATGGCGTTGAAACTACTACAACAACGTCTGCGTCTGGTACATTACAATCATACACAATTACACCGCAAACTCATGGATCACATTTGCTTGAAGTTTGGATTACTGCTACTATCAATAATACTTCTGTTGAAACGAACCATATTTACAAGGACATTATTTGGTATGACTCAGAAGAAGATGATGCTGTTATTGGTTGTATTTATAGATACGATTATTACGGTACTGTAACGGCGCGGCAGTATGATACTACTTCAATCGTATATAACGTGTTTGATCCAACAACAAGCTATCCAGTTGTAAAGCGTTATATTGATGATGTTCTTATTGATACTTCTACCTTAACAACTTCTAATAACACATGGAATTATAAGTCTGATACCATTGGCACTCATACGTTGAAAATTGTTTGCCGTAATACTATTGTCACAATCGAAATGAATATCGTTGAGCTTGGTATTGATGTTTCTCCTATTACGGGTGGATTGGAACTTGATTTTAACCCTACTGGTATAACAAATAGTTCTGATAATAGGTTGTGGTCGAATGAAAACTATCACATGAGTGTTTCAAACAATTTCGATTGGGCGAATGGTGGTTATAAGACTGATGAAAATGGGCATTCATATTTCCTTATTAAAGCTGGTACAAGAGCTACATTTGACTATAAGATGTTCTCTGGCGGCATTGATGGAAACCCAAGTGTTGTTGGCGCAGAAATGAAAATTATCTTCAAGACTGAGAATGTGCAAGACGCTAATGCTGTGTGGCTAACAAATGTCGAAACTACTACAACGGATGTTGAAGGTCAAACAACAACTACTAATGTTGGCATTCAAATGAGCGTCCATAACGGGTGGCTGAAAACAAATAATGCTTCTGATACAGACGTTGAAGAAGGCGAAGGCGACGATTCCGAAACTGTTGCCGCCACGAATACGTATTTGTATATGCCATACTCAGAAGAAGATATTATTGAAATGGACATCAATGTTGATACTCTTAGTAGAGAAGATGAAACAGCCAAAGCGTTTGTTATGGCTTATGAAGATGGTGTTCCAAGCAAGGCTTATGTTTATGATAGTGGTGACAGATTCTATCAATACGATCCAAAGAATCTTGTGATTGGTTCTGATTATTGTGATGTTAGGATTTATCGCTTGAAATTCTATTCTACCTCACTTAACACAAATGGCATTATGAGAAACTTTATTGCGGATGCTCGTGATTCTACCGAAATGCTTGACAGATATGACCGCAATAGTATTTATTACAATCGTGAAACGAATAAGTACACGCCGTATAGTGGTGAGGGAGTTCTTGACCCGGAGCGTTTGGCTCCCGTTGTCCCAAATGTCAAGATTTTGATGCTCGACACAGACCATTTTACAACTTCAAAGAAAACCTTTGTCAAGTCTACACTTAGATGCATTCATGCTCCTGGCGGCGATTTATATGAAGGTGATCCGTATTACGATAACTGGCTATTTGAAAATGGGTATCATGCTGGGCAGGGTACGACCTCTGACAACTATGGTAATGCCGGACGAAATGTTGACTTTTTGTTTAATGCAGACGGAACACATAAACCAAGCGATAAGGTTGATGCAGAAGCAGGATATGTTTCACAGGTCACTCTTGGTTATAATACAGAGAATGCTACAACTGAACGGGTTACAGACTGGAAGGGAGATTCTGGCAAGATCACTCTTACAAGAGGTTCCATTCCTAACAACTTCTTCAACTTAAAAGTTAATATCGCTTCTTCTGAAAATGTGAACAATGCTCTTTTGCAAAAACGATACAACGATTATCTCCCATACATCTCTCCTGCAAAGCGTCGTGATCCACGGACAAAGAATGATATGGAGTTTGTTCCAGCTATCCTATTTATCCGAGAAAACAATCCTGATGTTACAACTCATAATGAGTTCCTTGATACCGAATGGCATTTCTATGCTTTGGGTAATATTGGTGACTCTAAAAAGACGGACTATACAAGAGCGTATGACCCGACTGATATGAATGAGTTTACCATTGAGATTTCTGATAACACAAAGAACAATGCTACATTCCAAACTGGTGTTTATCTTGACGGTAATAACCAGCGCCAGATCGAAACATTTACAATTGCAGATGATGGTTCTCCTGTTTCTGTTGAAAAGCCGAGCGCATTCGTGTACCCTATAACACTTTCTGAATGGAATGACTCACGGAATATGCGTCGGTGGGCGCTATACAATGAGGATTTCGATGGCGACCATTCATTTGAACCTCGTTATGCTTGCTGCGGTGATTATCGTGATGGTAAACTTGTTAATGATACAAGTGGCAGAGGTAAAGCACAGGTTAAGATTAACAACGATGTTTGGAGAGCATTCTACCGTTGGGTTGTTACTTCAACGGATCAGGAATTTGTTGATGAACTTGCCGAATGGGTTGTCCCAGAGGCGATGGAGTTTTTCTATGCGTTTACCCATAATTACACGATGATGGATAACCGTGCGAAAAATACATTCTGGCATTTTGCGAAAACTGGTACTTACCGTAAAATGTCTAAGCCTGTAAAAGAATTGCTGCACGTTTACTGTGAGTTAATTGACGATGAATATGTGCTTACAGAGGACACAGAAATTGATAGCAATAAGACCTATTATTCTCAGTATGCGTTTGATCTCTGGTGCTATGATACTGACACTGGACTTGGCATTAATAACAATGGCGAGCTTGTTTTCCCGTATGGTAAGGAAGATACGGACTATAACATCGAAGGTAATCCTTCTTCTGGTTATGTTTTTAACGGTGCAACTTCTGTGTTCTGGTGCAGACTTAGGGATTTACTTCCTGGCGAAATCAGAACGATGTTTAATACGACTGTTGCCGCTGATTGCTTTAGTTCTACAAGCCTTATCAACCAATTCGATGCATTCCAAGAATGTTTCCCAGAAGAAATTTGGCGGCTTGATATTCAGAGAAAATATATCCGCACATTCACCGGTGAGTCTATTGATAATTCAAAACCAAAGCATGACGTGCAATATTTGCGAGACATGATGCAGGGAAGAAAGAAATATCAGCGTAGACAGTGGACACGCGATCAGGAGATTTACTTCGGCACAAAGAACCTAATGAATACAGTTGTTGGTGACGATAACCGTATTACTTTCAGATGCTTTACGCCTACTGGTGATGATATTGTTGTCCCGCCTGATTATACACTGCGTATTAAGCCATATTCTGATATGTACCTTTCTGTTATGTTTGGTAATGGTGGTACGCAGCAAGTCAGAGCAAAGGCCGGAGTAGAATACACGATTGAATGCCCATTAAGCACGATGGATGATACTCAGGTTACGATTTATGGCGCAAATAGAATCCAGGAATTAAGTGATCTTTCAGCTTGTTATATTGCAGCCAATAACTTCTCTATGGCTACAAAATTAAGAAAATTGGTGCTTGGCAATACTACTGAAGGATATAACAACTCTCGTCTTGTTTCTCTTACACTTGGTAACAACAAACTTTTAGAGGAACTTGATATTCGTAACTGTGCGAATTTGACTGGTTCTCTTAACCTATCACAATCAAGCAATCTTTTAAGGTTATATGCCGAAGGCACAAGAATTACCGGCGTTACTTTTGCGACTAACGGCAAGGTGCAGCTTGCTCATTTGCCAAATACTATCAATACATTGATTATGAGAAATCTGAACGATCTCGTTGATTTCGATGCAAACTTAAATCGTCTTGAAACCCTTACATTACAAGGTGGTACACTTAACAGTCTTGACGTTGTTACTGATTCAATTAATACATTACAAGTGCTTTATTTGTATGATATTGATTGGATTGTCCCTGATACTACAATTCTGAATGCAATGGCGAATATGTTCTATTCTCTCGTGACTGGTAGTGTTTATGTTGGCGGCGCAATTAGAAATCAAGAGCTTGCCACTTATGCACAGAAATGGAACGATCTTGAAGTTACATATGAAGCTACTAACCTTGTTACACAGTATTTAGTCACATATGTGAATGCAGACGATGAAAGCACGGTTTTATATACTACCTATGTTGATAGAGGTTCTGTACCGCCTGATCCATATGCAACTGGCGCAATTTCTAAACCAACACTTGCAGAGGACGAACAATATTCTTACAGCTTTGGTACGGTAGAAGATGGAGAATACGTAGCAGGAAGCGGCTGGACTGATATGAGTGACCCTGTTCTTGCTGCAAAAACAATTACTGCTGTTTATACTAAAACGCCACAAGTTTACACAGTCTCTTGGTATTTAAGACCTGGTTTGCGTATTACATCTGTCTCTGCTAATTACGGAGATGAAATTGTCTATGAAGGTGATACGCCCGTTAATGAGGACGAAGAAGGTCAATACATTTATAATGTTTTCAAGGGTTGGGATAAGTCAACAGGATATATTCGTGGGAATACTGATGTGTATGCTCTTTGGGAACGTGCGCCATTACCGCCAGTTGGAAAAGATATGGCAGATATGACTCCTGGAGAAATCTTCGCTGTTACAAAGTCAGGTAATTCAGCCAATTATTTCGAGGATAAGGATAGAACCATTATTACGCTTGGCAATGATTTTGAATTTACGAATGTTGAAAGTGAAGTTCTTGCACAAGATTTGTATTTGGACGGTACAACTACAGTTGTGAAGGATATTGTGTTGTTTGGTGAAAACTCACCTTCGTTTACGCTTGCAGTTGATTTCAGGTTTACTAATTTATCTGATGCAAACAATACTTTAATCTCGTGCTATGAAGAAGATGGTTCAGAAGGATTTAGACTCAGATTTAATACCAATCCTGATATTCAATGGGGCGACAAAACCCTCAATGTTGGTTATAGAGGGTATAGAGATATTGTTGTTCTCCGTCATACCGCTGGTGATGATAAACTGTATGTGTACAGTTCAAATGGTAGTGCTTCTTCATTTAGAAATGATGTTTCATCAAATGTTCTTACAAGAAGTAGATCAACAGTTTCGTCACAAAAACTTACTCTCGGAGCAATTCGGTTTGTTTCCGATGGTGGTTTTGATGATTATGGACGTGGATATATCTATTGGGCAAAAATTTGGTTTGATGATCTTGGCGAGACAAATGCTAAGTTGCTTGCGGCTTGGACGCACGATCAGTTACCATACGAATATTGCGGCACAGAAAGATATAGAATCACTGGTGGAAGTCAAAGAACAAACGCATCTTTCATTCAGAACTGTGAATTTGGTGATAGACTGAGACAGATGAACAGTTCAAATACAAATGTTGGTGGTTGGGACGATTGCCAAATGCGTAAAAATTTCTTCCTTAATCGGTTCCCCAATGCTTATCCACAAGTTTGGCGTTCAATGATTAAGAAGGTTAAGATTAGTGCAACTGCTGGTAATAAGTCAACATCAATCACTGTTTCTGATGATTACTCCTATCTTGCTGCTTATGCTGAGATGTTTTCCACGTCTGATACAGCTTATGTTGCTGAAGGTAGTAAGATTTCTTGGTTTACAACAGACATTCGTAGGGCAAAATTCAGAGGCATTCCGATCCCGGAAGATGTAACATACTATACTGATAGTTCTGATCCGTCTACAGTTTCAGGGCGTACAATTTCGGTTGGCGACGTATGGAAAAAAGGTACTGGTACAGTGTACATTTATGCTGACACGGAAACAATTCGCTATTATGGTTTGTCAACTTCTGATGCAGTTAGTGCTTCAATAGGAGGCTATTGGATTGCGGCCTACAACTTCTGGTTGCGCTCTCCGTATGTGACGAGCACCGCGTACTTCTGGTTTGTCAATACCAGTGGTAGCGCCAGCAACAACGGCGCGAACAACTCCTATGCGGTTGTTCCCTGCTTCTCTATCTGACAATCGTTAATACAAAACAACGGCTCACTCCTTGGCAATACAATGGGTGGGTCGTTGCATTATATCTGGCGGCTTTGACCGCCATATCTTGAATGGAGAAAAAGAAATGTCAGTTTTGCGCAGTAAAAGAAGTATTGCTCAAACAGAGTTTGAAAATACTTTTGAAAAATTATATCAACATAGTAAATCGCAAACATCAAAAGTTCCTAAGAGAAGAAAAAGATGGATTTGCTATAATATTGATAGGATAATGAACGAGTTATACAATGAAATAATGGAACTCAATGAAGGGATTTATTTAAGAGAATATACAGATGAAGAAAAAATTGAACATCTGCGGAAAATCCTAATCTTGTTACATTCTATAGAAAAACCATTATTTGTTTTCTGGAATATCCAAGATTACGAAATGAGAAAAATGATTTCTTGGTGTAAACTCCTTCAATCAGAATTTGATTTACTAATTAATATGTCTGGATTTAAGAAAAAATACAGATTTTGCGTTTTAGATCGGAAAAGAATTAGAGAAGTTGACTTTTTAAGAAACATGAGCGAATTTCATAAATATGTTCATGGGAAAGTAGTAAATGCTCCATGCGCACATGATGATACTTCTGGCAGTTTGTTAATTAAATTGGTTGATGATGCTTTTTATGATGTAATGGAAGCAAATAAGAAAATACCAGAAACAAGTTCTCAATTCAAAAAGAGAAAAGAACATATTGCTCATGCAATTAAGAGTTTATACAAAATACAACGTCAAACAATCTTCTATTTTAATTTGATGGGATATAGCGAAAATGTAATGAATGAATGGAGCAATTATCTAACTACTGAAATTAAATTATTACAGGCGTTGCAAAAATCTGATTCAAAAAGATTTCAAGATTTAGAATAATTTAGGTTTTGTGCGGCAATATGCCGCTTAAAATATTTGGTTATGTTTTATAAATACACCGCTGTTTCGGTTCGCTGTGTTGAGTATTGCGGCCTACAACTTCTGGTTGCGCTCTCCGAATGTGACGAACACCACGAACTTCTGGAATGTCAATACCAGTGGTAGCAACAACAACAACAACGCGAACAACTCCTATGCGGTTGTTCCCTGATTCCCATATATCAAGTAACCATATTATAAGGGCGAAGGGTTATTCGATGGAATAAATATATGAGAAGGAAAATATAACCATCTGTGTTTGTCACAGTAAATATGCTGTTGTAACGGATTAATTACAACATAGTTTTGGTACTATTTCGTATGCCTATGGAAGTCATGCTTATTTTTAGCAATTCATAGAACAATCCCTATCAGTTCTTACGAAGTTGCAGAGGCATTTGTTGGCGCAAAATAGGGATAAAATCAGCCAACACGGAAGCTACCAAATCAAGTTTTATGAAGGAACGAGGAATGAATAAGTATCAAAGAATTAAGAAAAGAATAGAGCGCGACAAACTGCGCAAACAAATGAAATTACTTGAACGCAATATTTTATATGGTGATTTTGATGGTATTATTACTTATCAAAATTTTGTTGAAGCATTGAAGAAATGTAAAGTTGGAGTAAATTGGAAAGGCAGTGTTCAAGTATATACAGAAAAGCCTATTAGTGAAATATCAAAAGCGAGAAAGAAACTAATAAAGCGTGAACTGCCTAAAATAACAAGTTTCAAAAAGATAGTAATTTATGAGCGTGGTAAAGCTCGAATAATTGTACCAATAAAGATTCAAGATAGGATGATTCAAAGAGTAATTTGCGACAACGCGCTTGTTCCAATGTTTAAGGATTATCTTATCTATGATAATGGAGCAAGCACTAAGGGTAAGGGCGTAGAATTTGCAAGAGCAAGATTAGAAACTCATATTAGAAAGGCACAAAAGAAATACGGATCAGATAACCTATACGCTCTTGTGTTTGATTTTAAGAATTTCTTTGGAAGCATCCCACATAAAACTTGCCTTAATGTATTATATGAGAAGTTTATAGATAGCAGTCTTATAAATATCATTATGGATATTATTAAATCATATAGCCGAAATGATATAAATACTTTAAGCGACAAAGAATTGCGAGATAGAAAACTCAAATTATTAGAAGGGAATAACCTCGCAGGCATTTGCCTTGGAAGTCAAATATCGCAGATAATGGCTCTTGTTGTTCCAAATAAATTGGATCATTTTGTAAAAGACCAATGTGGTATGAAACATTATATGCGGTATATGGATGATGGAATTATCTTGTTTAATGATAAGAAAGCATTAAAGAAACTATACTCGCGCATGAAAACAGTTTGTGAAAGTCTTGGTTTAACATTTAACAGTAAGAAAACGCGGATTGTGAAAATGACAAAGGGCATTACATTTATGAAGATCAAGTACAAAATAGTTGGAGACAGGCTTGTGAAAAAACTTTCTCGATCAAGTATAGTGCGAATGAGAAGAAAGCTAAAGAAGTTCAGAAAACTCGTTGACAATGGCAAAATGAAATTAGATGATGTATACAATTCTATCCAATCTTGGGTTGCTCATTCAAAACGTGCAATGTCGTATAAAACAAGGAATGAAATGCTTGAATTATATGATAAACTGTTTGATGGTTATAAAATGACAAAGAGATATTACTATTTGGTAGAAAATAAGATAAGAGGGAGGAATGTACCTGATGAAGTATTACAAGATGATAAGTGGTACGAATATCGTTGGGGTAGTTACGCAGCTTAGTTTTGTAAGATTCCGACCAAAACATAAGACACTAAATAATTGTGAAATAAGTGTCGCTCAATATGTTCTTTATGACGGAAATTTATATAGGGATAGTTGGCTGTTCAAATTATCTGGTTCTGAGGGGCTTGAATATTCAGAGGTTAAGATCGTTGAAATAGGCGAAGAAGAATATAACACACTTATTGCAGCATTTGAAAAGAATGAAGAAATTACTGAAACCACGCAAGAGGAAGAAGTGCAAATCCCAGAAGAACAGGTAGAAGATAACCCAACCATTGATTTTGTAAAAGCATCAAAACTCGCAGAGATTAGTCATGCGTGTAATGTAATTATCACTAATGGTTTTGATATTGTATTAAGTGATGGCGAAACACATCATTTTTCACTAACTACACAAGACCAATTAAACCTAATTACATTATCTTCAATGGCTGCGAGTGGAGAAACTATGATCCCATATCACGCAGATGGCGAACTCTGTAAGTTCTATTCACCGGAAGATATAACTTCAATTGTTAATTATGCAACACAGTTCAAAACATATCATGTGTCTTATCACAATGCGCTTAAATTATATGTTGAGTCGCTTGATGATTTAGCACAGATTGGAGGTATTGAATACGGAATTGACATTCCGATTGAATTTCAATCAGATGTATTGAAAGTGTTGAATGGGAGAAGTGAAGAAAATGAAACAAATCCATAAAAGAATGTTTTTATTTCTTCTTGGTTTCATGGCTTACATTACTATCGAGGTTTGTTTCCGTGGTTATTCATATCCGCTAATGGGGCTTTGTGGCGGTTTCGCATTACTTATCATGGATCAAATTAATAACAAAATTTCTTGGGACTTTGATTTGCTATTGCAAGGGCTAATCGGCTCTGCACTAATAACATCGTTTGAGTTTATTATTGGAGAACTATTCTTACATGGGTATCTTCCTGTTATGTGGGACTATTCGCATTCTTTTCTTAATTATAAGGGTATTGTCTGTCTGCCCTTTAGTTTATTATGGTTCGTTCTTTCTATTGGCGCGATTTTCTGTGCCGATGCAATAAACTATTATTTTTTTAATGAATTACCTGTTCCGCACTACAAAGTGTTTGGAAAAACTATCTTCTCGTTCAAGCAAAAATAAGATCATTTATATATAGAGGGCTATAAGATGTTCAGTCTTATAGCCCTTGATTTTTGCGCTTTAGAGTTGTATAATACAGATAGCACTCAAATGGTAACGGAATAATTCTGCTGTCATTTCAATGTTATTTGTTGGGTAATTGTTGCCGCTTTTCATCAACTGTTTTCTAACAATTTTTCTAACCAAATCGTTAGAAATTAAAATACCAACCTTTCGATGTTTGCGAATCAGTATTGGTTTTCTACTGATTTACCGGCTAATCTGCAAAATAGCAATAGTTGGGGACTTACTTTCGATATTGTCAAAAGACTGTAAATCTGCTGGCACCGCCTTCGGTGGTTCGAATCCACCTTCCCCCACCAATACGATTAACCGCTGAAAACGCTTGTTTTTGGCGGTTTTTCTTATGTTTTCGCAACTTTTTGGCACAGAATATTATCAACTAAGTCTTGAAAACATTTATGCGTTTTGCAGCTTTCTAACAGTTTTCTAACAATTCATCTATTGCAGTTGCCATCTTAGTTTTCGTTTTTGCTTGGAGATGCCCGTAAATGTTCATGGTTGTACTGATTGTGCTGTGTCCAGACCACGCAGAAATTTCTTTCATATTCATATTCTTTTCAAGCAAGAGACTAACATTGGTATGGCGCAGTTCGTGCAGCCGGAGCCGTTTCATTCCTGCATTCTCGCACATCTTTGGGAAAACTCTGGTAACATACTCCAATGGAATCAAGTCGCCATTTACACGAACACAAACATAATCAGCCCATTCAAGGTTATACCCTGGATATTGTTTGCGCTTATCTTGCCATGCCTTTACGTTCTTCAAATATTCGATAGTTGCATCACTCATTGGGAAAGCACGGTACGAAGCGTCAGTTTTTGCAGTTGGTTTATAATGCGTGTTTGCTACTTTAGAGCCGCTTGACCCCCTATCCGACATTGTACCTCTGATATAAAGCACTTTGTTTTCAAAGTCAACACAGTCCCATCTTAGGCCAATGATTTCGCCACGCCTCAACCCAAACTTCGCAGCAAGATAAACAACAACTTCGATCTTTGAACTTTTGGCTACTTCAAGAATCTTCTTGCAATCTTCAATGGAGTAAAAATTTGCAAGATGTTTTTCTTTGGATGGAAGCTCAACTTTGTCTGAAGGATTGCTTTTAAGCCTATCTGTCTTTACGGCGTATGAAAGACACTTATGGATATTTGCGTGATAATGATGGATTGTATTTGCCGATACCTTATCAGTCTCCATTTTGTAAGCATAGAAACTCTGAATATCAAATCCTTTAAGGTCACAGAGTTTAATTTTGCGTTCTCTGAAATAAGGACATATTACATTTTTTACTGTATTACGATAACTGTAATATGTTTCTTCGGAAATTGTATGTTTAGTTTCTTCTAACCATAAAAGAAGATAATCAGCAAATAAAATATCATTATCAAGGCTTGCGATTTTGCTATCCCATTCTGCAAGAAGTTCTTGCCGTTTCGCTTCAATCTTTCTTTTGTTGTTACCAGACGCACTTAGATCAGTCTTGATCCATTTTTGTTTTCTTTTTCGATTATCTCCAAGCCCAACATAATAACCAATTACGATGTAATAAACATCTCCTTTGGTTGCAATGCTTGCTGTTACTTTTGCCGCCAATTTGATAAACCTCCTTCTTTGCGGCAACAATTACCGTTTGAATTATAGCACATTTTATTTCTGCTTTCAATCATTATTTTGCCTCCTTAATTGTAAAATATTAGAAAACAGATCGTTCAAATAAAAGGCAGTCAGCGAAAGCCAACTGCCTTTATTTTATCGGCTTCTTCTCCACAAACAATCTATGTTCTTTTCAGCTTCATCTTTTGATTTGTATACTCTTAAAATCAAATTGCTTTTGCTTGAAAGAACCAAACTTGGGCGCGGATTTTCGCTATCTAAATCTGTTGAAAAACAATAGCATAATCGTTTCTTGTTTGTAATCCTATAAAGTCGCATTTCTTCAATTTTCGCATGATATTTCCCGTCTGGCATCAAAACGAAATATCTTTTGCCGATAACGTAATCTTCATCGGAGTATTGCAAAACAATATCAAGAGCATCCGATAGACCTGACACATATGCTTGCTGCTCTGCCGTCATATTGCTTGTGGTTTCAAGTGTTATCAGCTTATTTAATTCATCTGTTATTTTGCTCAACTAATTTGTACCTGTGCTTCCAAAGCCGCTGCGATCTTTTTCTCCTAAATCTTCGACTTCTATAAATTCAAGTTCTGGTTGGCGTTTTACAATTCTAAACTGGCAAATTCTATCATTTGTTTTGATTTCCGTATCTCTTGTAGCAAGTGCCGGGAATCTCCAAATATCATTATTGCCGCAGTATGAGTTATCAACAACCCCCATGTGATTAGTTTGTAGAACGCCCCAAGTCTTAAATGTAGAGCTGCGTGGTACAATATGTGCCTCATATCCTTCAGGTAGCTTCATCGAAATTCCAAGGCTAATTAACTTAAATTCTCCTGCTTTCAAAGAAATATCTTTTGCCGCTCGGAGATCAATCCAATCACCAACGGAAATCTTCTCAATTCTTGTTAATTCTTTATTGTGGTATTTAATCTTAATCCGTTCCATTTCTTCTTCATCCTCTATTTCGTGTAAGTATTGTAAAGAAATATTCATAGTTTGATTTGTATTATAGAGATATGTGAAATACCCATTCCCACTATCATCGTTTATAACTTTCAGAAAACGTGCTTCACCAATGTTTCGATCACTTTCTAAAAATCGCACCAGAGATACAATGCATTTACTTGAATTTCCGTTATCATAAATATAATAATATGGTTTATTTAAGTGATATGTGATCCCATTAATTGTTTTACCATTGTCTATTTGGTATGGTTTTACTTCATGTACACTTACATAGTATTTATTTGGCTTGTAATCAGCATATAAGACTGGTTTCTTTTGGTAATATATTTTAATTTTGCTACCATCATTTACAGTCAACCAAATGTATTTTACATTTTTGCTATACCGTTCATCGTTAATTCTATACTCTTGGCCTGGTGCAACAATAAAAGCCGCTTGCTTTGCAGACGCTTCATTAAATTCAATAAACGCTCCATAATCGCCAATAACAATTCTATCATAACAATATGCTATTAGCTCTCCGCTTTTTGTTGCAAGCATCTGATCTGCGCCATTTTCATTTAGCCACGAAGGGATATTATCTTTGAAGAATTGTCTGTATTTATCTGACAATCCATCTTTTAATGGTTTGTATTTGTACTTCTTTGCAAGTAATGCTTCGATTTTTAATGTGTTCATCTGTTTATCTCTTTTAGATATTTGCTTTTTGAGTGTGCCAAATAATTCTCTATGAGCCTGCTCTGGTCTTTCGTTTTGCTGTATGCAATCACATTGATCGTTTCTTGCCCTTTGCGGTTAATACCGTGATTTGCTAAATACTTGATATTGTTTTCTACTAAGTAATTGCAAAGTTTTAATACATCATCTTTATCGCTGCTCGTTAAGTGGAATTGCCATTTATCATCTTTTTTGCATTTTTCAAGAATAGGGAACGCTATTAGATTCCCTATTCCTGACGCGACAGCTATGATGATTATTGTTAGAATCGAATCATCTTCTACAACTTTTGAAATGATAAAGTAGAATAATAGTTGGGAGATAATAACCATGATTGAAGAAATGATTTTAGCACCACGATACTGTAATATTGATTTCGCCGTCAAGATGATATTGTCAAGTATTTTAATAATAAATAGAATAATGTAAATCATTTATTCTGTTTCAAAAACATATAATCCGCAATGGCAAAGTCCAGTTTTACCTTCATTAATCATGTCTCTGAACTCCTTACACATACATTTGGTGTCTGGTGTTTTTAAGATTCTACAAGGGCAATAGCCATTATTCTCTTTCAGCTTATTTTTGATTTCTGTTACAAGTTCTGTATCTGGATTTAGTTTTATCATGTCACACCTATATTTCTTTTGCGTACTGGTTTTCGCTTTTTAGTACAACTCCAAGTATTTCATCAAAGTGAGAAGTGCTATTTGGTACAAACCGCCCGTACTTAATAATAATTGGGCTATATTGTTTTAGATCAGAAAATCTAATGATTGTAGCAACTTCATCTTCTGTATATCCAGTGTAGATTACAATATCATCGTTACAACCTTTTTCTCTAAACAGTTTGATAAGAGCGATAACATCAAGAATATCGTCAAGTGGTTCAAGTCCAGCAAATACAATTGCGCTTGTAATCTCGTTTTCAAGATAACGGTTTACAATTCTCTCATAGCTTATTTCAATATCCGGTGCAGTAGCAAGTGCGCTATTTTGGCACACTTGCATACCACACTCTTTGTCACACTTGAATGAACAGGTTGGGAACATTAAAACCATACTTGGTTTTTTGTAATTTACAAAATCTTCATCAAGCAGACCTTTGACAATCATTCTCGCATCATCTCCGCATATTCGTACCATCTGCGTGTATTAAACTCTCTGAACCGATCTTTTGAATAACTACGTGTCGGAACAAGATAACCAACAATGCGTTGATAAGTGTCAAATACAGGCTTGCCACAAATCGGGCAATAATCAGTTCCAACAAAACCATGATGATTTTCGCATTCATTGATTCTTGTGTTAAATGCGAAGTAAATAACATTTGACAATGCAATGGTGTTAAGAATATCCCAGGCTGCATCTGTGTTTGGGAAATTAGCTTCGAGGTTAATGTGGCTAATTGACCCGCCAGAGCATTTTGCATCAAGTATTGAACTTAACCGTAGTTTCTCTTTTAGAGTGCATTTTGCAGAAAGCGGAATCCATTGATTAGAGTAAATGAATTTATCATTCAAACTGTACAAGAGGTTATCTTTTTGGCACAAAATGACTGCGGCACGTTCAGCCGGTACACTTTCGATGTTAAAAGAAAATTCTTTTGTAAAATTGTCTTTAACATCATTTAGTACATCAAAAATCTTACTTGCAAATCCAATACCTTTATCGGTATATGAAATATTGCCAAATTCATCTGTTTCCGTATAGCCAAACTTTTCAATTACTTCAAATAACCCAAGAATACCGATTGTGCAGTATTGCTTATCCATCTCAACTGCGCCATCTTGATAATTGGGCAAAAGACCCTTTTCAACATTCCGCTTAATAATGTGTCGCACAATTTCAAGAGCCTTACAACACAAGACAGCGCGTTTACGGAGCAACGCAAGGTACTTCTTTTCGTCGCATTCGGTTTCAAGTGCAATACGCATAAGGTTAATCGTATTTACTTTAACGGAACCAATGGAAAGGGCTGTGCCGCCAATTGAATTAATGAATGCGCTGAGTTTAGATGTATCAGATAGAAGCCTACAACAATTAGAAAGCGTTGTCACATCTTCGCTGATGAAGAAGTTGCTATCATTCCATGTTACATTGTGGTCAGAACACCATCTTGCAAAATCTTGATCTACAAATACTTTATAATTCTTTGTCTTAATCATTTCTTCTGCTTCTTCTTTTGAAATATCATTTCGTTTCAAGAGAGAGTAGGTAAGCACAGGGAATGTAAATAAATTTTCTTCTCTAATTTTTGAAACGACTTCCATGAATACTTTTTGGTGTTCAATCAAATTTTCAACATTATCAATGACAAATGAACCATCTGGATATTCAACACCACCAAAAAGTGATTCAATGTAATTTCTATCGAAGATTGAAACATTTACAAAGGCAGTTTGATCTATGCGCATAAAAGGCTGGTTCAAACGGTAAATCAGTTTTTGGAAAGTTTGTCGTAAGTAATACTCTGGACTCTTGATATAATATCCAGTCTCACAATCATGTTTCCAGAAGTAATATGTCCAAATCAAAATGTTTGGGATTCCAACTGCACCTGACGATCTATTAGACATATAGCTAATGTACTCAATTACATCATCAACAAAAGTTGTTAAGTGCTTCGGTGGCTGGTTATTATAATTCTTCAAGAAAAACAAACCTTCGGTTGCAAGGCGTGTAAGGTCATACGCATAGCAATAAGGGATATATGTAGTTGATGGAGCATCGTGCATATAAAAGCCGCCATTATACTCAGTTTCAAGCCATTCTCTTGCTGTGCGGAGATTATATCGTTTTTTAAGCTCATAGAAAATCTTGTTAAAGGCAAACAGTTTATCTTCTGACTTCCCCTTTTCACTCAACAAACTACGAATATCTTTGCTTGAAGCATTTGCATTAGCGTCAATTGTTACGTCTGCAACATTCTTATCAATAAATCCATCAATGAAATCAGAAAAGTTTAACTGTGACTCATGGATTCCATTAAGAATATCAAAATCTTCACCGTACTTATCACTTAATGCCTGGACTGTTTTTTCAAAGTCTTTATTTACTTTAATAGGTATATTCAAACCGTTTCCTCTCTTTCGTTTACCCAAGCTGCGGCATCCTGGAAATTTAATAATTTGCCATCAACCGACAATACAGGAACAGCATCAATACCAAGAGATGCCATTTGTTTTACGTCATTCACTTCCGAGTAAACAATATTCTTAGCCGCAAGTTTCTTTTTAAGAACATTGCATTTCGGACAACCAGTAGAATACAAAATAACTGTCATTTGTTTTCTCCTTAAATCAGGGCAAGATTTGTTATATAGTCTACTGCATCTTCCATGCTTGTTTCAGTATGTGAAAATACAGTTGATAGCCACGGATGATCTATTTTGCTTTCGCCAAATCCGATAACCGTTATATTTTTGCCGAGCCGGTTCAGGCCAGCAATAAACCCTAATTGAAATGCAAGCTCTGTAAAACAGGTTGCGCTATCATTTATCCCATCTGTATTCACAATCACAATATCGCTATCTTGAATATTGCTTTGTTCCCAAATCAAATGATCTTTTGAACTTAAACCGTGTAAGTCAGATGAAATAACGTATTCGCTATAATACGGTGGGTGTGCGAAAGATAAATCTTTGTCTGTTGATCGACGAAGCATTACTTCAATTTTTCTTCGCCAATCTAAATTGTCATAATGATTGCAACAAGAGCCGCAAGTAAAAATCTTAAATGTTTTGCTCATTCTCTTTTCTCTCAATCTCGATATAGGTTATCAGAATTTTACACAGTTCGTCGATTGAAAACACATAGTTTTCATTGTATAATGTTTTGTCTGCTTCTTTATCAAAAGAGTCAAATTGCCCAACATCTGATAAACTTCTTCGATATGCTTCTTCAATATTGTCTCCGCGTTTAAGAATACTGACAAGCCTTGAACGGCGATCAACATTTAGATAAACAACACGGATAAAATCAAGCAAATTATGTTGTGCTGCATAACGCCTTAAAGCTCTTGCGCCAGCGGGTGTAAGAATAATAATCTTATCTTCGTCCTTGCTAAAATTTGCCGCAGTTCCGTATTGCCATTCTCTATACTGTGCGTACTCAAAAAAGAAACCCTTTTGTTTCAAATCATCGAATGTATCATTATCAATAAAATGATAATCAATACCATTCGTTTCTCCTGCTCTCATTGGTCGAGTAGTATATGTAACAACTTTTGAGAATGAAGGTTTTAATTCTGATAACCGTTTGGCAAGGCTTGATTTGCCGCAGCCACTCTCTCCAACTAATACAATTACTATCGCTAACCGCCTCCTAATCGCATATTTCTGAAAAACTGATGTTTAGCAATTCTGCTTTTTCTGAAAGAGTTAGATCATCCCATGCTTCTTCTATTCTGCTTTTGGCGCATTCTTCACAACAGTCGTTTCCGTCAATTCTATAAGTTGCTCCATCTTCGCCGCAATCGTCGCAATAGTAAACCAGAACATCTATGTAAGGGCATGATTTCCCAAGGCACGGTAAGCCACAATCAACACAATGGTTTTCAATTGCTTTCATTGTTTACCACTTTTCCCAGGCATACGACCACAGCCCTTCTTTTCTGGACAGTAGCCAATGTATTCACACTTGGGCATGAATTGAGTTTTGACAATATACGCCCATTGCTCTGAGTATTCAGAAAGAGCGGCGCAAAGATCGCGGAACATCTCTCTATACTCCCAATATGCTCTGTTGCACATTCGTTGGCGAGACATATCAATTAGGTTTCGCATATTATGCTTACAAACAATCTTTGTCTCCATACCAAGAGGTAATACAAGCGCACTATCTTCTCGTGGTACACCAAGTTCTTCAAGTGCTTGACCGGCATCTGAAATCTTCTCCATAATGTCTGTGTAGATTTCTTTTGCTTGTTCATTTTCTTCAATTTTGTGTGGGACAATATAAGAGAAATCGTTGTAGTCTATGTATCTTGTTGATGCTTGAAGTCTTGTTGGCAAGCCTCCAATGTGTGTGTACCATTCTCTGATTACTCTTGCTGAATACCCTTCGATTGTTAAATAAACATCTGGAAATTCAAATGTGCGCCCATGCTGGTTTTCGATACATTCAAGACCACGTTTATAGTTTTTTTCATCATCACTTGTATCTACGTTGCGGCAAACACCAGCTTCATATCCGATCATTATAATAGGTTCTTTAGTTGTGAATTTTTGGATAGTAACCTTTCCCATTGCTTCTCCTTATATTGTTTTCTTCTCTCTCGCTTCTTTAAGCCGTTCTGCCGCAGCTTCGCGTTGTTCCGGTGTAAGTTCTCTTTTTGTAAATGGGTTCTTTCCAAATCTGAATGGGTAGATAGGGCAACTTACAATTGGGCAGTTTTTAACTTCTGAAATGCTGTCACAAGAGCAATCAAGGCATTTCGCCCTGATTGCTTTAAGCGGAGAGTGTTCATATTCAATTTCATTCTCTTTGCTCATAATTGTATTCCTACTTTTCAATATTGCATCTAAAAATGCCGTGTGAATAAAACAGCTCTTTTATTGTCAAAAATGTTCGAGAAACACCGCAATAATTGGGTGTTATATAGGGTTCTAATTACGATTTCCCGCAATTTTTGCGCTCATAGGCCATATTTTGAAATTCTATGGTGTTTTCTCTGTCGATCCAGCGATTTTCGTATGTATCATAGAGCCTAAATGGTGTGCTTACCTTCAGCTTCATTGGCAGACTATTATTTGACATTACTTTACCGAGCCTGGTGATCTCTTGAATAATGACAATCTTAGGAGCTGTTAATACTTGTCGTTCTATTGTGTCTCCGTGTGAAAACTCAAAGACACACTGTACCGGCTGCAAATCATTTACAAACATTATAGTGCCTCAACTTTTCTATACTATTTCTAAAGACATTATACACGCATTGTCTGAATATGTCAAGGTAGTTTTCACAACAGTATTTAATTACGTAATTCAACAAGATATTTGATTGTGCTTTGTTCCTCTTTGTAAACGATGATTTCATCATTTCGCAACATTGATCCTTCGTGTGCGTGTAAGCAGTTTGCGCCCGGACAGGCACTTTGCAGTTTATCATAAGTGAAACTATTGTACTTACTATCAAAGGAATATACATCGAATGGTTTACCGTAGGCCACATTCATAAGTGCCATAAAACCAGAGTTTGAATTTCCTTTTGCCCAATAGCTCCCTGTTAAGCTCGTATATCCAAGTGATTTTCTTGCTTTGGGTGCATAGTAGATACCATATCCGAACATTTCCCGGTGATTACTGCATTCGTTGGGCGCAGCACTAAGCCGCTTTGAATAATTGACCACCAATTCTCATTCCTGGAACCGTGAAATAGTAAGCGAATATCTTTGATATTGTTTTCTTTCACAAAATCATCGAACCGCCTTTGTGTTTTTATGTTCTTGACTACCCATGCTTTGTAGAACTGGCCTGCACAAGAACCAAGCGCAACCTTAATTCTTGCAATATCATCGTTTGTACATTCTTCAAATTCAAGCCCAAGCTGTTCAAGAATTGTTTTGTCATTTACAGGATCAGTTGTAGTAGTTTTATCAATCGTTTGTTTTTCAACGATTTGACCCTTCATAACATCAAGCAAATCCTGTTCACGCTGGATTATTTTAGCAAAATCATCGGGGGACTGAGATAAATAATATCTTACAGTAGACATTTTTCGCGGAATGGTTGTGAACAGCTTTAGAAGCTGCTCGTTGAAAATTGAAACACTTGTTATTTGCAGAAGTCCGGTGATAATATCTTGCGCCTCATTAACCATAGCATGAGTAACCTTATTAGATGAAATAGTGTAGTTTTCACTAATTGCTTTTCTTGCCATGCTTTGTAAACGTTCAACAATCTCTGCAATAGCTTTGTTCTCAATTTCTTTGTATTCTGGCTGGCCTTTTGGTTTCTCAACGGAGATCAAATCTTTTACAAGGTCTGTCTGATCTGTGTAGCCCTTCTTGATTTTTTCGTTGTACTTCTTTTCCCATTCATACTTGGAATAGGAGCGGGATTGTGAACCGCTACCTATGCGGCCATATTCAGCGATCCACCTATCACCATTTGGAGTCATTTTATAATACTTGTTATGGTTGTCGCCAGAAGTAACCATAACTAAATATCTTGGAGTGTAATCAATCATTGCTTTTACCATTATAATATGCAAATTTACATCCGTGGACGGTATTGATTTTCCCAGAACAACATTTTGATATACTTCCAGAATCAAATCCTGTCTCACTTGCCGCCTCTTTTATTGAATTGTAAATTGTGTTTGTGTCTAAGCAAATCACACTTTTTGAGCCAATATGTTTTCTTTTTCTTGTCTCACTAATTTTTGCTTTTACCGAATCATCTAAGTGTTTCCCGTACATTGGACTGTTTTTACCTAATAATTTATGGTTATTATAGTTTGGATTTAACGCTCCCGTTCTTGATGATGCCAGTTTACTCAAAATAGATCGTGTCTCTTTACTATGATGTTTGCCATAAAACCCGTTGTTCTCTCCTACATTCTTACCGCTTCGTTCTTTTGACCATTTATCTTTTTGCTCCTGAGAATGTGTTTTACCATAAAAATTATTCTTTATCCCTTTGTGAGAAACAGACATTTTATCTCTTGTTTCTTTTGAGAATTTTACGCCAGCAAATCCATCACCACCAGCAGTAATGTTATAACCACAGGATTGTTCTTTGCAAACTTGCGTATTATACTTTTTAATCAATTCTACTTCTTTTTCTTTTGCTTCGCTTTCTGATAGATTTGTAAAAAGAATAATATGCTCAAAGTTATCCCACCCATATTTTTTAATAGCATTATAAAAATACGGGTTTTTCTTTTTGGTATATTGGTTGCCGTTTTTGCCCCATCTAATTTCTGGTTTAAGATGTGTGATGCCAATGTACATCTTACCGTTTATCTTGTTTTTATGAAGATAAACTGTCCATGTATTTACAGGTAGCATACGAGAATATCAATATCAGTATCTTCAAATACATCTTTTATCATTTCACGTACACTATCCCAATCTAATTTGTCAAGCCCCGAAGCTATTTTTGGCATGGCAAGTTTGTTTACGTGGAGTGTTTCGCATTGCTCACGAAGATCGAGTAGTGTGTCATAGAGATCATCATAACGCGGCTTATGATAGCATAGAGGCTTTGTGACGAGGTTAAATACGTTCCCAACAAGCAATGCTCTGCCAACATTTGCGTACCTATCTCCCGTTGGAATCGGATAGTCTCTATGCAGCCTGAACTTCATATCGAAAATATTGTTAAACTGCTTTGCAATGCCAGCTCCAAGAGCATAATCGCCGCTGATGCAATGCACTAAGTAATATCCTTGTGGAGCAAGGAATAAATCTTCTTGAACTTCTGTAAAAGTCATTTTGTTCCTCCATTAAAAGAAAAATCTAATCCAGTAGTATAATCTGTAATCCACAATTCAAGGCTATCTGGTATCTGTTCCCATTCACCATCTTCATTTTTGCGCACCTTTGGTTTTCTACTGGTTCTGTTTATTTTTACTATTTCACCAACATTAAGATGTTGCTTATTAAATGTTCTTTTATCAATCTTGCAATCTAACACTTCTCCGCTTTTCAACGAATACATTTTTAAGCGTGGTGAGTATTTTGTGTCAACTGATACAACTACTGCAAACCCTGCATATCGTTCATCTGCAATATTGATATAGCCCAGGTGTTCAATTTGTGCTTTTACTTTTTCTTTAACTGTTCTTCGTTTGAAAGTGATTTGTTTTGAGATTGCAGATAGAAGTGAAATACTATCAACGCCGGTAAACATTTTCTCTGTTTCTTTGTTTGCAAAAAGCCGCACGGTATCTTCGTTAATCCCAAGAGCTTCAACTTTATCCTTTTTAAGTTGCTTTTTGCCGTAAAGATCATCAAACAATACTGAAAGACGTTTTAGGTAATTTGCGTCCCCAAATTCTTCAAAGAAATCAAGATCAATTAGAATACCTAATTGGCGAGAATTGAGAGAGGTCTTATCTTTTAGATCGCAAAGTAAAGCAATAAAGTCATCGTACTGGTTATCTTTTAGCGCATACATTTCATCTGCAACAATACTGTTCATATATTTAATAGAAGAAATGCCCTTGAATATTTCTTTTGTTTCTTTGCTAAAACTATATTGAGAGATTGAATGCCTAAACTTGATTGGTGAAATTTTTATACCAATGCTTTTTGCGTAATTGATAATTGCAAGACTTTTTTCTTCTTTGCCCTCAAAAATGTTTAGAGCCGTAGTAATAAATTCATACGGATAGTAATATCTCAAATAGCCACAAATATAACCAATCCATGAGTAAGGATCAGCATGGTTTTTAGAGAACAGATACGCACTTGCATCTTTTATAACCTGTATAAAGTTCTCAATTAGTTTATCTGATTCATCTGGCTGCACATTATATTTTTCAAGCATTGTCTTTGTGAAGCCTTCTTTAATTTTTGGTATAAATTTTTCTGTACCTGTTTTCTTTGCAAATCCTCTACGAACAATATCAGCTTCGCCCATTGTGTAGCCACAGAACGAGTGCAAAAATTCAATAACCTGTTCCTGATAAACAAGGTAGCCGAGTGTTGGTGACAAGAATTTGTTTAGAGCCTCATGCCCATTGTCTTGGTAAATACCTTTTGCCAACTTATCACGGTATGATTCACCGGCTGGCCTGATAGCACCATTACCGATAGAAAGCAAATCCATGTAGGATGCATTTGGGTTTTTATCTCTGATACTTTTAATAGTCTCTGGACTAAAGAGCTGCTTTAGATACGACGTTGCGCTCTGAGATTCCCATTGGAATATCATTGTTGTATCGTTTACAATGCTATTCCAAACATCAATATCGTCTGCCGGAATATTATCAGGTGTAGCAAATGGAATACCGGCAGCATCACAGGTTTTGTAAATAAGCCCAATGTTGTCAAGCCCAAGAATATCAAGTTTAACAAAGTTGAGTGAATCAATTTCCTTCATGTTAAGGAGCGAAACTGGATATTCGTCTGTTGCAGTTGTAAACGTACCAAACCATTCATCTACTGGAACGGGAGACACCACGCATCCGGCAGGGTGATTACCAACAGAAACAACAACACCATTTACCATATCTGCGTACTTAAATAGTTTTTTGTATTGCTTACGAACATGATCTGGTGCTACCTGTTTACCATTGATAGTTTCAACTTGATCGCTTATTGCTCTTACTTCTGCCAAAGGAATATCTAAGGCTCTGCCTATATCTTGGATCGCCCCTTTTAGTGCAATTGTGTTGAATGTGACAATATCACAGCAAAAAAGACCTTCCTTGCCGTAGAGATAGTCTTTGACCGCTTTCCTATCCTCAGATAGCCAATCTGTATCAACGTCTGCAAGGCTCACTCTTTCACGGTTCATAAACCTGTCAAAGTTCAAATTGTACTTTACGCTATCAATTTCTGTAATACCAAGAATATAGGCAATGATACTACCAGATACAGAACCGCGACTATAACCAAACTTGATATTTTTGCGGCGCATTTCGCTTTTATAGTTTTCTTCAAGCAACATAAAGTCGATTGCACCATTGTGCTTATATGTATCGTATTCGTAATAGATACGATCAATATATTCTTTATAGTTCGGTTTCTTATTTATTTTGCGCCGAATAATCCCTTCATTGATTTTCTGCTTAAATACGCTTTCTGAATCAGCATATAGCTTTGGGTACTTAGGAGAATAATCAATAGTAAACGGTTCAACCATTTCTGCCATAACATTTGTATTTTCTATGGCTTCCATGACAACATCAATTGGTAATGATCGTTGTTTTTTATATGCTGTGATTAATTGATCCAGGGACTTAAATGTTAAGTCCCACTTTTCTTCATTGGCGAAACGAACATCTTTTGCTTTCTGTAACATGGCTCTGCCATCCATGTGTTCATCATTTAGTGCGTGTGTATCAGTTCCGGTAATCAAAGGTACTCCAATCTCTTTTGATAATTCATACATCAGATGATTGTATTTGATCTGCTCGTCAACATTATGATGCTGAATTTCGAGGAAACACCTATGTTTATTTCTTACCAGAAACGATAGGAATTTTTCTTTTGCTGTATCTGTCCCGCTATTTAATACACCGCCAAGGCAAGCCGTTGTAATTATTACATTATCAGAAGTTGCGAACAATTCATCAAATGAAACACGAGGCATATAGTAGAAATGATTATCTGTTCTGTTGAAAGATTGCGATACAAGTTTATTAATTTCTTTTACACCGTCATAGTTTCTTGCAATCAAAACACAATGGTAATTGTCGCGCTTCTTTTCAGACAAATCTTCTGTAAGATATGCCTCGACACAATGAATATATTTCATCCCACAGGATTCAATATATTCTTTCTTTTTAAGCCATGCAAATAACGATCCGTGTTCACTGAAGGCAAACGCTTTCATGCCAAGCTCTTTTGCTGCGTCTACATAATCATGAAAATCTGTTATGCTATCAATGTTTGTAACGCCATTACTTAGCATGGAGTGTATATGATATGGAGTATAATTATTTACCATGAAACACGTCCTTTACTTCTTTTTCTTTGCATTTGCGTATTCGCAAGAATTTCTGAAATTGCATAGATTATTACAATAGAAAAAATCTTGTGATGGCTCAAATTCTTCTTCATTTTCTATTGTTTTTAGCGTAGTTCTAAACCATTCAAGTGTCGCTTCATATTCACTTTGCACAAATGGGATTGTTGCAAAAATACCGCCATCCTTAAAATGATTCCACGTTATTTCTTTTGGCGTTTCTCCATATAATTCTTTCACTGCATGGCAGTACAAATACATTTGCTTTTTATAGAGATTAAAACTGTGTTCTGATTTCTTTTTCACGGTTTTACCATCTTGCTTAAATGGATATTCTGTGCTTTTGTGATCTAACACAACAATTCTGCCGTCTTTCTTATCTCTTAAAAGCAAATCTATGTAGCCTATGAAATTATAGTTATCAACCTTGAATTTGACTTCAAGTTCAACGCCAATTATCTCATAATCGTCTAACCAACTCAGATCAAGATTGTCAAAATAATCTACAACAGAATAAAATGTTTTGTCCATCGTGGCTTGTTTAACTTTATAGAAAACATTGTTATCATAGTTATCTATAAAATATTTCGTTGCATCTTCTGGCTTTATTTCGCCGGAGAATATTTTTGCAAGAATATCATGGACGAAACTACCAACTTCTGCGTAGTAGTTGTTTTCTGATAAGTAAAGATCATCGTCATTGATAACATAATCAAGGTAGTATTCATATTTACAATGAGAAAAACAGGTGGTGCGGGAGTACGACCAACGAGTTTTGTGTTCATTGTTCTGCGCCATTCCTACACCACCTTTCTTTTATTAAGATAGAGTTCATTCCATATATCTAAACCGCAATCTGCGGGTGAGTTTTTAGCATCTTTACCGCCAAGCAGCCCATCTTTGTCCTGGATGATATAGACATTCGTTATTCGTCTAAGGCGTTCTATATCTTCCCATACTTCTCCTTGCTTATAGTCAATATCTGAATCGTAGGCGAGTACAACGTCTACTTTTAATTTAGCCAAAAGAGAAATCTGTTCAGGTGTTAGTGTGTGCTTTTCAGCAGATGCGCAGTTTTTGTAACCCCATCCATAGGCTTTCATAACGCTCTTAATTGATTCAAATATAATGATCTCATTCTTTTCTTTTATATACGGCAATGTTATTTCCAGACCTTGAAAATAATCCATTGTACCAACTTTGTAGTAGTTCATATATTTAGCAAGTTTGAGCGCCTTATAGTTTGCGTACCTTGTTCTGCCTTTAATATTGATTAGGTTGCCGTCTATATCATAAACAGGGTAAACAATCCTATTGCCGTATGTGTCTATCCTTATTCCAAATAAATCAAGAACATCTGGTTTAATACCCTCGCTTATCCATTCTGTTGCTTTCTCTGTTTTAGAGAATTTTTCTAATTCTTTTTTGGGTATAATCTCATGTTTGACTACTTCAATCTTTGGCATTAAAGCTGTTCTCCATCGTTTCAACATGGAGATCGTTCTTGATTGACACATTTTTGACATATCAACATTTGCAAGAACAGAAGCCTTTTCAACTGCGCTATCAAAATCAAGACCCTCAAAGTCAATTAGAAAACCAATCATTCCTCCTGATCTACCACAGGAAAAACAATAGTATGAATTTTTGGCGGGAGTAAACGACAATGATGCGGTTTTATCTTGATGCAGCGGGCAATGTGCGAAATAGTCATTGCCGCGCTGTTCAAGTTCCATAGTTTGTTGGGCGTAGGCTAATAGGTCAGCGTTATCGTTGATTTCGCGGAGCATATCATCATCATATTCCATCCAACCGTTTGCCTCCCGTCATTAGAATGTGCTATCTTTTTTGTGTTGTGCAGCCTCAACAATTGTCATTGTGTCGCCCGAAAATACAAAGTCGATATAATCATCTTCATCGAGCATCTGTTGCCCCAATCTGTTCACATAGATTTTTGCATAAGCATTACCACAAGCCATTCCGTCATTTGCTATCATTTCTTGTGTCTTATAACCCCACTTAATGCCAACAGATAGATAACGGTTGATCTTGTCTGAGTCTGCAACCTCACCAACACGGTTGAGCTGGCAAGCAGATAGGACGGCAAGATCAAGCTCACCGGCAATTCTATTCTTTAGGAAATCGCACTTCGCACCGAGGATATTGTAGTTATCGCTTGTGCTGGTTTCATTTGATTTGATATAGTCATAAACCACAAATGCAAGCCCCATCTTGTATTTTAGCATTTTGCAGATCGAGTAAAGTTTTTCATTTGTCATGTTTGGATCATAAATATGAACAAATGGTTGGTCTTTGATCCATTTAATACACGCTTTAATCTTTTCTGCTTCTGCATCAGTGTAGTTACCGTTTTTGATGCGTTTAATTTCAATTCCGGTAATGTGTGAAATAAGTCTTTCTGTATAAAGCCGTGTTTGCATTTCTGTATCAATTACAAGAGTTGGTACACCATTTTTAAGTTTATGAACAACTTCATTCATAAGAAAAACAGTTTTGCCGTTTTTATATTTTGCTTGTAGAACAACTAATTCACCAGTTTCATATGAAAAGAAGTTATTAAACAAGCTATACTTTGATGGGATGCCATATGTACCGTTATCATTTCGCCGGTCACATATTTCTTTCCAAATATCATCAATTTCTGAGCCAAGTGTATGCACTTCGTTAGAAGAAATGTATTTTTGAGTCAATTTGTCAAGTTCGTCATATACTTCATTGCTTAACGCATCTAAACTTTTATTCTTCTTAAAGCACTTAGCGGAAATGCCGTTTAATGTTTTAATCAGATCACGCTTGAAGGCGAATGTTACAATGTTCTCTGCAAGCATGATATATTCTTCTAATGAATCTCGTGCAGTTTCTTTATATAGTTCTAAAAATTCTTGGACAGATGGGAGGTTATATTTCTCAATGGTTTTAGAAACGCCTGGGTGACTTTGGAGCTTATTTGAAATGTTATAAGCATCAATATTTGTTATGCCCTCTTTGTATAACTCTTGTATCGCCCAATAAATGCAGCCGTTTTCTACACCATAAAAATAGTTAGGATGGAGATAATCAGTGTGTAGTATAAAATCTGGATGTTGAATCAGTGTCCCGATTACTCCGCTTTCAGATTGAATATCGGATAGTTCATTTATATCCATCACTTATCACCTCCAAATACACTACCGAAACCAAATTTCTTTTTTGGAAGATTAAATGATGGCGTATCGTCACTATCTTTAGCAGTAAAACCATTGAGATCAATTTTGTTCTCTTTTGCTTTCTGCTTCTGGTAAGCATCCTGGATTTCTTTCTTGTTTACGAAATACTTAAAGCCGCCAGGAAACCTTAATGGCATTTTGTTTTTAACTACATAATCAAAAACAAACACTAAATATTCGGATGAAATACCTCTTACGAGAAGATTGTTTAGCTCACGGAACAACTGACTAAAGACAACTGTTTGGTCGATATGTAATACCCATTGATTTTTGATATACTGAAGGTCGGACTTTGTTTTTTCGTCTTTCCATTCTCCGGCTCTCTTTTTCTTCAAGCATTCCGTATGGTAATACATTGATTTGCCAACAAGGGTATAATCATCTTTTGTTATATCAATCGTCTTACATGGACACATTTCATATCTGCAAGTCTTAATGTCAGTTTTTCTCACTTTATTCCTCTCTTTCTAACAAATATGTTGATTCAAGATCGGATAAGTGTAATGCAAGAACAAGAGGGTATTTACGAATTGCAAGGCCAAGCGCATTCCAATTCTCTTTTGGCTCTGTAAAACCCATATGCCAACGAATCGCATATCTCTCTGCTGGTTGCAATTTGATAAATTCTTCAATCATCATTACGGACTTTTCACCATGCCCATAAGGAATTTTATCGTCTACGGTATAGCCAGGAACGGAAACCCAATCAAATCTACCGTTTGAGTCTGACTTCGCACCAGTTTCGCTATAAACCTTCTTATTTTTGAACTCCGTAACATAGTAATAGCATTTACACAAATCATGGAGCAATGCTGCAATAATTAAGCTATCTTCTGTCAGGTTTCCAAAAGAGTCCTTCCAAACACTATCTTTTACTTTTTCTATAAGACGGTCATAAACATTAAGCGTATGTTCTAACAAGCCACCTTCATGACAAGAGTGAAACCTTGTTGAAGCCGGGGCGGTATAGAAGTCTGACTTTCTAATAAACTCAATCAGACTATCTACACCGTCACGTTTTGTACTCTTTAATAAATGTTCAAACCGTTCTACATTTTTGTTCTCTACCATGATAATTAGAACGGCAGATCGTTGTCGTCATCATCTTCTTCAACTTCCTTCTTCTTTTCCTTGGAAGCCTTTGAAGCGGCTGACTTCTTCGCAGAGCCAGACGAAGCGTTGCTATCAAGCAGATCGAAGTCATAAATCACATAATTGTTATAACCCTTCTTGGTTTCTGCGTTGTAAGGAGTGGTAGCTTCACAATTCGTAATCTGAATACCTACACCCTTTTCAGAAACTTCGATGTTCTGTGCCTTGTTATGTGCTTTGCCAACAAGACGAACAAAACCAGACTGGAAATCAGTCTCATAACCTTCGCCATCTCTGCGCTTTTTGCTCGTAGAAACCTTGGCAACGGAGTACCGCCCATTATCCTCAACACTCCAAATTCGCGCAAAGCCGCCAACTTGATTAGACTTTAGCGCAGCTTCTAACTTGTCCTGGTCAACCTTCAGCGCAGCGGCGGCCTTTTCAAGATTATAACTATTACTTCTAAATCCCATGTTTTTCTCACTTTCTAACAGCAAGAAGCTGTTTCCTTAACTTTTCAAGCACATCAGCATCATTGATGTTTGAAATCTTACCAGTAATAAATTCATCTTCCATATCGGGGTTTACAGACTTCTCAGCAGCTTTACAAAGCTCAATAGCCTTTCCCTTCGCCTTTTCAGACAATGCAGACTTCTTCTTCGCAAGTTCTGCAACTTCATCCTGAAGGTCAATTACTCTCGAAACCAATTCAGGGAGTTCTTCGCCCTCAAAGAGATGGAGTGACAATCCGTGCATAGCACAGGCTTTAACAAGGCAACGCTTCATACTCTTGTTAGCATCAACGCTTGTAATCTGATCTGCCGGAATAGATTTATTCTTAAAATCCATGATCGCAAGCGTTTCAACGATTTCAAGACCTTCAATAGTAACACCAACTTCAACCCAACCAGTACGGCCATCATCGTGCCAATAACGGGTGTTGCCATTTTCATCAACTTGTGGATAAACCTTGAATGTTGCATCTGGATAAGCCTTTTTAACTTCTGCCCAAGCGGAAGCCCAAGCGAGGTATTTCAGGCCGTTCTTCTCTTTGAACTTGTCAGATAGGTCAATCTTGCTCAATGTTTCAAAGACATTTGTTTTATTTGCGTCCATTAACTAACTCCTAATCATCTTCTATAATTTGGAAATGTAAATTACCTGTATGTTTCCTTTTACCATGACATACCGCAGATATTTTACTCATACTACATCCAGTATCTATCGACGCTTCTTTAACTGTTTCATACACTTTGCCAGTATCTAAACAAATAACACGTCTTGCATTTGGATTTTGAGCGCCAGAATACCAGATTTTGTTTTTCTTCATCTTCTCTATCGCTTCTTTTGATTTTGAAGCATGATTCAATTTTTCAATATGCTCTTTTGACAGTTTCTTACCATACATAGGATTATTTTTACCAGAACAATCATAATGGTTGTCTTTCATTTTATCTTTGGTTTCCTTTGAGAAAACTCTACCTTTTAATGCTGCGCTTATTTTTATCCCGAATCCGTCTGGTTTTGGTATACCTTTTCTGCTTTCGCTCATTTTTCTTTTCGCTTCTTCTGTGTGATGTTTACCAAACCACGGGCTATCGCTACCAGAATAACCTTCGCCACCAGGAGTTACATTGTAGCCATAATCAGTATTTCTGGTTTTATATTGAGAAATCATTTCTATTTCTCTTTCTTTTGCAGTTTTTTCATCAAGATCAGAAAACAGTATTTCATGTTCAAAGTTACTCCACCCATATTTTTTAATTGCGTTATTAAAATGTGGAGAACTCTTATATCCTTTACCGTTTCTAAACCTTTGATTTAATTCTTGGCAAGTAATCCCTATATACTTTTTGCCGTTTATCTTATTAGTATGGCAATAAACAACATATTTTTTATCTTCATTATGCTTCATAATAAATCACAGCCAATGCGGTATGCCGTTAATAAACAAACAAATTAACCACCTCCAAATAATTTGGTATCTATATATCATCACTCAAAAGAGTGTAATTGTATCAATGTGCCTGTTCATCTGCAAAATGAAGAAGCATAATATCATTCATCATATCTTCACCGAGCAAAGCAACATCTCGTTTCTTTGCCTTTTCAGATTGTTTCCATTCCATATATGGAGCCATGTGATAATAGATAAGGTTTATTACTCTAACCATATCTTTATAAGCTCCGATCTGGTTTATGTAAAACATTGCATTATAAGCGCCTACATTTTGATGATTGTAGTAATGGTAATCTCCATCAAATTCACGCTTTGAATTTAGCCGCGTTTTCGTGTACAGTTTGCCATTATCATGTAATAATGCTGCCAGTTGCAAAGCATAATCATCTGGCCTTTGTTTCTTCACATACTCATAGGCTGCAATGCTATGCCCACCAAGAGTAAGAGTATGATGCTTGTTATCCTGGCTAAAACCATTTGCTTTTTTCAAATACGATTGGAGATCAAATTCTTTTTGTGGTGTATGAGTAATGTTTTTATTCTCGTCAAGATATGAGAACACAAATTGAATATAGTCAAAGCCCTCGTTGAAATCAGGCGGTGCAAAGCTCATTTGCATACGTTTGATAACGTCTACAGGAACCTTACGCTCTCTTTGATTGTTATTGTGCAAACAAGCGTCAAAAGTTGTTGCAAAACAAATACAGTATTTCTCGCAATTAATATTCTTTAATTCTGAAATGAACTGTATACGGGTTTTCTTTTTTAAGCAAGTTGCATCATAAACAACATCTTTACCAGAAGAAAGATCACGTTTAATTCTTGCATGAAGTTCATTAAACAGTTTGCCATTATCGCCTTGGATTGCCTCGTCTCCATACAATTCTTTTCGTAGAGCATCGGACGAATGAATAACAGGTCGAGTTGTTCTTCCGTCTGGATTGGTAATCTCAATGTTCTTTGCGTATGTACTCTTTCCACTACCAGGCAAACCAATAGTCATAATCAAAATTGGGTTGTCATGGTATTTATTGATAATATCACTCATTCTTCATCTTTCTTTGCACTTATGGGATTAATTTCTTCTTCTGTAACTTCACCGTTATTCTTTTCCTGTGGTGCTTGTTCTTGCTTTTCATCTTTGATAACAAGTTTACCGTTTTGTAGATTTCTACCGCAATACTTCTTCGCAGATTCAAGACGTTTCATAAGTGGAAGCGAACTGTCTGTAAGCAAATCATAAATAACTTTACTAACAGACTGTGCGCCAACAGACAACCCACGGTAAAATTGCTTTTTCATTGCGTCACGCAACACTTCATCAAATTTGTTTTCTTGTTCTTTAGTAAGTGCCATTTTTCTCTCCTTAACCGTTGTGCTTCAAAAGATATTCTCTTGAAACATTTTTGAAACTAAAGTCATTTGTCGGATCACGAAGTACAACACCTTCGCGCATTACATTAGGATTGACAACAGACTTCGCCGTTGCATATTCCTTAAATTCCTCCATATCATTCGGCACATGATAATCAACATCGAGAATTGGAACAAATTTCATACCAAAACCAACAATAATCTTCTCTGCATCTACCGATGATAAACGCCCTTTATCAGAACGAATGAAGTTAAACACATATAGATCATCTTCTTTTAGTTTTAGAGGATTACCTTGAACGCTACCTACGGACTCCCCCTGAATACACACATATTTCAGCTCTGGATTATCAAGTAAATATTGCTTCAACTTTGCCTCAATGTTGTATTTAAGTGCCATTTCCCAATAAATGTTCTTGTCGTGATAACACTTTTGGTCAATGGATTTCTGCCGGACGTTCCTGGAAAGAACATAGAACTCAAACTTCTTTCTCCCTTTGCGTTCCATGATATATGTAGATGAAGTTCCATCCAGCTTTTCAGTAACAATCAGAGGTCTTTCATAACCAAGTACCCACGGAATATTTTCGCAGCGTTCCTCGTCTGTCTTATGTACAAATGGAAAATGAGTAGGAAATGCAAGAGGCTTATCTTTCTTCTTACCAAAGAAAAAGAACATGATCTTTCTGCCGATTTTTGTTCTCATAATCTTGCGCACAATCGGCTTTCTGAAAATCTTTTGGTGACGAGCTGCCATTGCCTTATACTTATCATTTGGGTTTGCTGTATTTGACTTTCGCACATTATCTTCTGCAACAGCATAAGTCACTTTCAGCAGATCAGTAACATCGCTACCAACTTCTAACCCGTCCAATTCAGGGAACATGGAAACTGGTAGGAGCAGCCCTTGTGAGTAGACCTTGCACATCTTCTGTGTTTTGATCTTGTAATGTTTTGCTTGAAGGAATGCAAATCTTTCATCAGTCTCAGGCACTTTGCTATCAACCTCGAAATACACAGCCTTTTCGCCAACCTTCAACTCACCAAGTCGAATAACACACCACCAACCGTTAGTTCGTGCGTGTTCAACTCTGTCATAGTTTGGGATAGGCCGGACTTCATCAACGGTTACGATATAAGCCAACGCTCTTTTATCGTTTATAATCATTTGATTTCCTCACAGTCTTATTTTTCTTTTTATTATTTGCTTTCTTTCTTGCCATCCTTGTTTTCATAACTATTTCTTGCGGAGTAAAAATTAGCGGAATTGGTTTTGTTTCTGAATAGCACTTCGGGCAACGATATAACTTATATGACTTTTTATTCGGCTCAAATCTCATAACTGATCGCATAAGCGTGTTGCAATGCTTACAAAACATTTTTATCCCTCCTGTACAGGCATTTCATTTCCCCAAACATCGAAACCTGGATGCTCATAACGGGCATATAATTCAAGTTTTTTCAAGTTTGGATAAAGGCGATTGATAATTTCGTATGAAAGCTCTGGCTTTTGGCTATGCCGCCTAACTTGTTCTGTAAAAACAGTATGTATTTTACCGCGTTCATCTGGTGCAACTGGAATAAGTTTACCTTTGTACATATAAAGCAGATACTCATGCCCAAATCTAACCGTGAATGCTGCTGGAATACCAGTGACTTTATTCCAGACCATCCTTGCATGAAGTTTATAACCCAATTCTTCGGCTATTTGTTGTGCTTCAAATAGGTATTTATCAATAGTCCAAAGAAACAAAATTGAGTTCTCCCCCGGAGCAAGGCTTGTAGCTTGCCGCAAATGATCTTTGATTTCTTCAAGTGAACACACCGGGTAATCAAGCTCTGTGCCACTGCTTTGTGGTCTAACACTTTTCTTCCCGCCTTTTGCTTGCCTCCAAGGTGGATCGGCAAGAATTAGATCATATTGCCTATCTGTTTTCCAAATATCAACTCGCATGGTTTACTCCTGTGAATAGTTGAATTGCTGTGTAAATCAAAAACACAATTATTAAGATAAATATAGAGCAAAGTGAAAAGAACGAAACCGCAGCAAGTATATTTGACACTTTCTCATTCTTATTTTTGTTTCCTTTCGCTCTGTCTGAGAAATATCCGCAAAAGAAGAATGAAACAATGGTCATTAACGCCAATGCAATGAAAATCGCTAATGAAATATCAAATACTCTACTCATTGTAATGCAATCCTTTTAACTGTGTTATATACTTCTTCCCATGAATTAACACGAATCATGTCATTTAATTCTGCATTATAACTTTTATTGTGTGGTGCAGACATTAAAATTTTGTGATAATCGCCGCCTTCTAAATTATGAGTCCCATCATCAATCAAGAAATCAGCTTTAATCATTTGCTTATTATGTGCTACAATAATTTTTCGCCAATCAATAAACGGGAAGTATCTCTTAATAATAGCTTCATATTTTGGTTTTACATTTCTGTAATCTGTAGAAGTGCAAAGATAAACATTAAAACCATCATTCACCATCATTTCCAAATACTTGATCGCCCCCGGTATCGGCTCAATCGTGTACCAGAAATCATCATCATGCAGCGGTTCATAAACCTGTTCTTTTGTTAGAGAAGGAAAGAATTTAGATACATCCCAATCTGTAATATCCTCATGCTTGACGAATGTGCCATATCGTTCATTAAGCCATCTACACCAAGCACCGCACAAATCTTCAATCGTATCATCAATATCAACCAAGACGGTAAAATCTTCTGGTTTCTTACCATCGTTATCAATCCACTTTCCCATATCAAGATAACCTTGCACATATGAAGTAGCCACAGTATAAATTCTTTGCCCGCAGCAATTACATATTCCATATATCTTTTCGCCGTCATATTCATAGTGGAACATATTAGAGCCGCATTCACACGGGTTCTTCTGACCTTCAATAAAGAACTGCCACAGTTCAGTCCCGTTATCATGGTATAATGTTTTCATCTTTGTATCACATCTTTTCACAACAGTATTTAATCATAAATAAAAACGTCAATCAACATTGACACCGATATATTCTAAATCTGTGTTCATTTGGTTATCCTTAATTATCTTTTTCAATATATGAATATGCTCCTGGGATTAACTGGACTTTATTCTTTACATCAAGAGCGTCATCATAATTAAGCCCACTTGCATAAACATAATCATCACCGTCTGCGCCAATCATAACTCTATATTTTACTTCTTCCATCAATTTGTTTCCTTTGCTTTACATACTCTCTAAAACTTCGCGTGTACTGATAACTGTCCTTGAAAACAATATTCACAGCCTTTAACAGTTTTGGTTCATACTTTTCGATGATTGCCAATTCTTCTTCAAGATTTCTACCGTAAGGGCAACCAACACAGCCGGTTCGTTTTAGACCATATTTTGCATAGCAATCTGAGTGTTGTACATTGAATAGCTTATCGTACAGTTCTTCATCAGCGTCAACATACCAGAAAAGCGGCCTGTACTGAGAGGCTTTCAATTTCTCGTCGTTGTTCGTAAAACAGTTTTTATAAGCAGATGATCTAACACCGCCTTCAGCCTTGCGGACTCCGATTATTGTCAGGTCACAACCCTCTTTTTCGTTAAATCTGTTGCCTACCTTTTTCTTTGCGTATGTGCAGCACTTCGAGCTGATCTTAAATTTCGGTGGATTTTGGATGATAAACTCTTTGAGATATTTATTGTAGTCAATATTGAACTGGATGCTCTCAAAGTGGTTAGTCCACCAACCAATTGCCGTTTTGCATTTTGGGTATTTGGCAATTAGGTTTTCGTATGTATCATCTTCCCATTGGAAGTTATGGCGCTGAAGGCGCTCAATCATATCAGATACACGCTTAGACAAAAACGGTTGCCCGTATTCTTTGCAAGAAATAGGAATTGGTTTAATTGCTTTTTCTCTGCAAATCTTAACTCCATACTTCTGTTCAAGATAATCAAGGTGATCTTTCGTTGCCTGGTACTCAATGCCGGTATCAAACCATACATACTTTACTCTGTTTCTCTTATCAACGCGGGAAATCAGATCAAGCATAATATCGCTATCCTTGCCACCGCTGATAGAGCAGCATGGTTTACTAAACCGGCTAATCACATTTCCAGCCTTTAGGAGACTATCATGGATCGCGTAACTACCGTTTGTTCGCGCATAATCCAATAACTCTGTCAAGCTGGGAAATGAAGTAGATTTTTTATTAACATTTTCGTCCAATATTACTTCTATTCCTCCGATCTTATGTGCTGAAAATAGTCGTTGATCTACTGTACTGAAAATACAAAACACCAATAACTGCGGAGAAGCATTTTCAGATTTAAGATAAAAAATCTATTTTAATTCCTCCGCATTTTTTATAAATGCAATCCAATGCGTAGTCATGTGTTTACCACTTCTATGCCCGTACCTTTGGTTTCACTCATTTGCAACACCAAGTTTTTCAAGAAGTTTTGAATATTCGCGATCTGCCGATTGGTAATTCTTTGCGTACCAAAAAGCAAACTTGATTCTACTCATTGGTTTCACTTTTCGGAGTTCACAAAGCGTTCTGTAAATGTAATAAGAATAACGCGGTGTATTGTCTTGCGAAATTTCGCCGGTCAAAAACCCAATACTATACAACAATTCAATGACTGAGGCATACGCCTCTTGTATATTTCTTTGCCTTTTAACAAGAACACAGTTCGAGCATTTATCATTTACATTTCGCTGTTCTTCGCTCATTATCTGGATTAAACTGTTTATATCAAGCAGATCAATCACCATCCTTTTATGCCTTCAACATAGCCAGTAGCAGCCCAAACCAGGCAAGCAGACATTGAAACTACATATTGAATACCAACATCCCAACTATTTTTAATTGCATAAAAGAGCAAACCAAGTGAGACAAATCTGAAAATATTTAACAAAAACTTCATTCTGTTTCTCCTATGTTAAAACTGTTCTGCATTTCTTGTTGCCGTAATCACTTAGTATTTCAGCTTCAAATAGCGCATCAATTACATCTGTTTCAATATCAAACAAGTTAGTAGAAAAGAAAACATTACTGCCGCAAAAAGTCATAAGGCTTGTACTATTTTCTGTATATTGCATAACAACGATTTTCTTTCCTTTTGCGTAAGCGTAACCTTGTTCCCAATTCGTACCCGCTGTTCCATATCGTCCAGGGCTTATCATCAGAAACACATCACACTCATTGAGTGCTTCAATGTCTTTATCAAATACTTTCTTCGACCACGCCTCTTGACTCATACTCCAAGCATCAGGAATTTTAAGCTCAAATGGACAGTACACGGTGTAGTTTTCGCTTCTGAGTTTCGCCGCGATCCGCTGCATCATAGTACGCTGCTCTGAACTACAAGAACCGGCAAGATAGATTTTCTTCATTCTTTATCCTCTTGCTCTCTCATATCTGCCCCACAGAACGGGCAGAACATATCTTGCTGTTCATAATAAGTTTCATCAATATCAATATTTAATTTATAAGCATAGGCATCTTCGTTACCACAAACAGAACACTTACTATAACAACCACGCAGCCTAATCCAATGACCTCTAACAACTGGCCTAACATCTGCCGGAGTAGCATCTTTAATAAAGTGTTCAACATCACGATACCTAACCCATACGCCGCTATTATTTACGCCTTTCATAAACAGATCGTCGTACCAATTCAGCGCATCAACATCTATGTATTTAGCCATTTAGTTATCTACCTCGACCTTTTGTAAACTGCAATCTGTAAATACCGGACATTTGTTAGTATCATTACAAGCGATAGCGCGCAATGAGCAACCAATCCATGACACACCATTTCCATTTGTTCGTCGCATCGAATAATCGCATTTTTCTGGTGTTTCTGGCATCTTATCTACAAGAATTTTCATTTTAGTTCCTTTATAATTCTATTTCTGTTGCGCTATAAATATATTTAAGTTCTGATCCAGGCAAAATACAAAACCTTATAACATCATTGATAAATGTTTCATCAATAATATTTTTAATATCAATTAAAATATAGCCTTCTGAAAACTTATATCCTCTTGAACAATCCCTTGCCGGGACAAATCTTAAATATGATCCATCTATAAATTCAATACAAAGGTTTGACCGAAACACTTTTTTAATTTTATTATTTGGAATTTGATTTATTAGTGCATTATATTCTTGAATTGCAAATGCTTTATTCGCGTACCAAATACCAATCATTCTTTTTCGTTTAGTGGTTTCTATATAAACACCGCCTTATTATCGACTAAATTGTATTGACAATTTGCCGCAATTTTGATAGAATGAAATTACAAACTAAACATAGGAGGTTTTATCATGGCTGAACGTAAAACCAGAACCAAAGAGGAACGTATCGCTGAGATTGACAAAAAGATTGAAGCGCACAAGAAATCTATCGTAACTCTTGAAGCAAAGAAAGAAGCGATCTTGAACCCGAAACCGAGGACACGCAAGGCTAAGAGCGTCGGCGCAATTATCGCAAAGGCGAAGGAAGCTGGCCTCACGCCGGAAGAAATCGCATCGAAACTCGGAGTAGAAATCTGAACACCATTTAGGAGTGTGCTTCGGCGCACTCCTTGTCTTTTAATTCGTTCCTAATTCTCATAAACGTTTCGCCTGAAAACACCACAAAACCCATCATTCAATTTGCCATCATAATTGATTACAACACAAATTTTCTGGATGCCATTCCATAACGCAAAATGGGTAGTAATCGTCATAGTCTTTAGTCCCTACTCTCAAAACAACAAGATTAGTTTTGCAATCAGTAAGTACAAGCACATCATTATCACCAGATTCCATTGATGCTTCGACACGAACGTTTGGTAGCTTTATTTTGCAAGGAGTGATTTCTTTTACAAGTTCCTCACAGTATGATCTATAACCATCAGAAGGATTTTCAACTGCAACATAGGCACAATTATCAAGCTCAAATTTCACATACTGGCATTCTTCTGAACTCCAATCATCACGCCTTACAATCATTCCAGTTTCAATTCCACTAAAAATATGCTCACCGCAAAGGTCTTTTAACTCCATAATAACCTCCAACATCTAAACAGAATAACTTTCCCACGGGATTTTGACTTTGAATTTGCTCTTGTAGTAAGTGCAACCCACACCAGAGTCACGACACCATTCATCCAGGAAAGTTTGTAAGTCTTTCACACTTTCATCCGAAATCCGTTCAGAAGCATCTTCATACAAATCTTCTGTCGCACTGTCAATTACATCTTGTGCATCAATTCTGAACTGTTCGCCAATAGCAAGCCAAACATATTCAGGTCGCTCAGTATCATGCTCTTGATCGTCAAACCAATACTCAAAGAAATCTTCCCAATCAAAGAAGTAACCATCGTTTTGTGGATAGCCTTCGAAGTAAAAGCCGTGAGGCTGCGCCAATTCTGCATCTGTTGCAATCGACGCATTACTAAGCATTTTGGCAGACTTCTTCGCCTGTTCTACTGCGTCAAGCTCACGCTGCTTTTCACAGTTATGCTTTAAGTGGCCTTTTGGCAAAATATCGCCGCACAGCTTACACCTATTAACA
>OCVV012883428.1_pt1 | contig 148861 bp, 234 predicted proteins | sample 1539721 | NCBI WGS metagenome assembly OCVV01 (sample SAMN02144230, study PRJEB22623) | gut metagenome | biome: sheep rumen | host: Ovis aries | place: New Zealand
GTGAGTTCTATGCGGAGAACGGTTGGGAATTGGATTTGATTATAGACGAAGAAGGTAACAAAGAAATCTATTAATACATAACAAAGGAGGAAAACTAAATGAGCGCATTAATTGATACTATGTTTAGCGTAAGGGAAGTCCCATGGCACGGAATGGGAGAGATTGTTAAGGAAGCACCGACAAGTGAGGATGCAATTCGGTTGGCAAGAATTGATTGGACGGTCGAACAGAAGCCGATTTTCCTTGAGGATGGTACACAAATTGAAGGAAGTTGGGCAAACGTGCGAAGCTCTGATGGAAAGCCACTTGGAGTGGTTGGTAGTCGATATAAGATCGTTCAGAACGCTGATGCTTTCGCTTTTACAGATGCTTTGCTTGGTGAAGGAGTAAAGTATGAAACCGCCGGTTCGTTGAAAGACGGAAAGGTTATTTGGTTGTTAGCAAGGATGCCGGAAACAATTGATATCCTCGGTGATGAGGTTGCTCCATACCTGGTGTTCACAAATACACACGATGGAACAGGAGCAGTTAAGGTAACGATGACAAATGTAAGAGTTGTATGTAACAACACGCTTAATATGGCGTTGAGTCAGGCAAAGAGAGTTTGGTCTGCTCGTCATACCGGCAGTATTACAGATAAGTTAGATGAAGCGAGGACGACTCTTCAGTTTGCACATCAGTATATTGAGGAAACTAAGAATACATTTGAACAGTTGCATAAGGTAAAGATTAGTGACTTCAAGTTGTATAAGATTGTGAACAACATCATCCCGATTACAGATGATATGACGGATCGGCAGAAGACAAATCAGCAAACAATCCGTGACGATATTCTGTATAGATACAGAAAAGCACCGGACTTGTCGGTAATGGATAAGACAGGGGCAAGACTTGTTCATGCAGTTGCTGATACTACAAGTCATATGGCTCCGTTGAGGGAAACAAAGAATTACAAGGAAAATCACTTCAAGAGAACTCTTGATGGAAACGATATCCTTGATAGAACAGTGGCAACGCTGTTGGCAGCATAAATATAAGGAGGTAGCGCATATGGATTTTGGTAAAATGGTAGATAGCGATCTCGAAGCAACTTATTATGAACTCGTAGATGACAGAAAAACTGCAGACTTCGGATCTCGTAAGGCGAAATGGTTGGACGAGCTGATTAAAGCATGCGACGATGAGATTACAAGAAGAAAAGAAAATAACACATGGAAAAAATCCAATTCTACTTTTGGTTACTATCTGAATATTTTCGCTCCTAGGTCTTACGATGTGTATATTATCTTTGGTGAAGCCAATGACGAGCCAACGCCATATGAAGTGGCGGAGATTGAGGCCGCAATTATTCCGATACTTAATGACGACACGTTGGACATAAGCGAAAAGAGGGCTGCGGGAGAAACAAAGTTAGATGATCTTAACCTGAATTGTATGGAATTTGGATATGAAATTGTGTTCAATTATTAAGGAGGCGCTTATGAAGATCAGGTGTATGAACTGCGGTAGGGAAATGGAATTGCATCGGTTATTTCATGACGAGAATAACCTTGAAGGCTTTTATACGTATGACACAGAATGTGGAACATCGTTTGATATTGACGAAAGAATGATTATTGATCATATGTTTATTAATGACATTGCTAAGATGGCAGATTTCAAGGTCTTAACGAAGGAAGAGTTCCTGGCAAGTTATTCGTATCTAACAGAAGACGATTATGATGCAACGGTGTTATATATGAATTGGCTTAATGCAGATGATTCAGAACCGTAAGGAGGTAGAAGCTATGACAATGGAAGATCTGTTAAAGAGAATTGAATCTTATCCAAAGGGATTTGAGTTTACGCTTCCGTATAACAAGATGACAAAAGCGGTGAGAAACACAGCGTACGAGTTGACAAAGAAGGCAACCGACCTGGGTTTAATAGAAAGCATTTCTACCGGCGCAGGTTGGAATGACGATGGAACATTCGATGGTTTTCAGTGTGAAACATTCAGGCGTATTTAAAGCATATGTGAGGAGGTGACGTATGGCAGCTAAAAACTTGATCAATGGACTTGGGGCAAGTAGTGAACTTGAATCGTACAAACAGTTTTGCTATCAGGCGATACCGGAACTGATGGTACTAAGACCACAAAATGAAATTAGACAATACTTAAAACGAGCAGAACAGACAAAAACGGAACATGAGTTGTCACGAGTAATGACAGATATAAGAAATATGATCTAGTAACAAGGACTAAGCCAAACGGCATAGTCCTTTTTTAATCCAAAGGAGAAAGGAGAATCCTATTATGGCAACAGCATTCAAATTATTCAGAAAGAAGAAAGATGGTAACCTCTATCCGCTTTATGTGGAAGCAAACACGCAGATGCCAATTGGTGTTTGGATTGATGCAGTAGAGGGAGAAAGAAGAGCAGACGGAAAGGTTAAGGCAAGCGGATGCGGTGGATCCCTTGCATACAGACCTGGTCTTCACCTTGGTAAGATTCCAAAAGCTGATTGGATTGGCAAGAAGCAGAAGGATGGAACGCTCGCACAGAGAAAAGACTGTGTTTGGTGCGAGGTTGAGTATAGTACGGAAATCAATTATCAGCAGGAAGCGAGAGAAAATGGTTGGAGAAAAGGTCGGTGGGCTGCGAAGAGAGCATGCCTCGACCACCTTCCTGTAAATGGATATTACGAATATAAGACAAACAGTATGCAGCCGGAACCGTGGATCATCTGTGGTTCGATGCGAATTATCAGAGAACTTACAAACGAAGAGGTTACAACAATCTGTCGGGATCACGGTGTTGAACCACAGAAAGTTGCACAGTAACAACTAATGGGAGCAGACAGCTCCTTTTTTTAATGGAGGAAAATACTATGGCAAAGACAATTGGTAGAGATGCGGTTAAGAGTAGAGTACAGAAACTGGTGGATAAGCGAAATGAAATGATGGTGGATGTTGAAAATCTCCATGTTAAACTTCAGCGTGGTAACCGTAAAACAGGTCAGAACTGTTGGACGGTATCACTTCTGCCGGTGATTGATTGTGTAAATTGCAGTGAGTGTATGTGGGATTGTTATGATCTGAAGAGCGATCTAATCTATCCGCAGGTTATTAACGATCGGTGCAAAAACTCAGCAATCCATAAGGTAGATATCACCAGGTTTTGGGATGAGGTTAATACCCAGGTTAAGGCCAATTTCGTAACGGAACTCAGGATTAATGTTGGTGGAGACCTTAGGGATGAGGATTTTGCCTATGTGAAGCAGCTTGGTATTGATAATCCTCGTACAATGATTCTGTTCTTTACAAAGAATTATAAGGGAATCAACCGGTTTCTTGACAATAATATTTTCCCTGAGAATGTGAAACCGATCATGTCGGCATGGTGTGGTATGGAAATGGAGAACAAGCACAACCTTCCTTGCAGTCACGTACTGTATGAGGATGGAAAGACAACAGCGCCGGAGTACGGTGCGACATATTGCGGTGGAAATTGTAGTGAGTGTGCATTCAATGGAGAGGGTTGTTGGAACCTGAAGAGGGGCGAGCATGTAATTTTTAGAGCGCACTAATAACGAAATAAACAATTTTAACGAATAAATGGAGGGAGATACTATGAAGTTTAATAATAAGCAGAAGTTAAATGCTGAATTGTCTTTGCGATCACTTAGTGAGAAGGCACAGGAATGCTATTCAAGTACAGATCCGTTGGATATATATGAAGTTGAAACAGATGAAGGTGTAGTGTATTTTGTTCGTGGATGTCTCGGAAATTACGATGGTATGACCTTTGAACAACTTGACAGTTTTTTGGTCGATTGGCAAGAGGAATTCGAGAATAGTTAATAAGGAGGTGTTTATGAAAAAGTATCAGGTGATTGGTGGGCAGTATGAACAGAACTGGATCGGAGAAAGTGATTCGATTCACGGGGCAAAAACAATTGCTGGTAAGAACAAAGAATTCTTTGATAATTGGCAAGGCTGGCATACGCCGAAAATTTACAAAGCAGAAGATTGTCAAGACATCGAAAGTCGCGGAGCAATAACATTTGATGACGGTGTGATGATCCGCGTACACAAACCAGATACTGAACCAGTTGTATAATTTAGAAGGAGGAATAATGATATGATTAAGAAAGCCAATATTACATGGAGTGCAAAGCAGATTACAAAGATGGTAGGAGCAAGCAAAATCACATTTGAGAATGTTGTACAGCGTGGTTATGTGTGGGATACAAAACGGAAGTCATTATTGATTCACTCAATGCTTTCTGGTTATCCGATTCCGCCATTCTATGCAACGAAGAGAGATGGTGTCTACGATATGCTTGATGGAAAGCAGAGGATGAGTGCTATTACAGGCTTTATCAACGGAGAGTATAAGCTAGAAGATGTCCCGGAAATTGAAATTGAAGACGAGGTTATTGATATTAACGGTCTTGGATTTGAAGAAATGTCGGAAGATTTGCAGGATGAAATCAAGGATTATTCGCTCACGATTTACTACTTTGAAGACATTACCGATGATGAAATCTCAGAGATGTTCTACAGGTTGAACAACGGAAAGCCGTTGAGCGCAATTGAATTGACCAGGGTGAAAGCAAAATCTATCTCCACTATTATTGAGCTGGGTAAACACGAATTGTTTAAGTCGGCGTTAACAGAAAAGGCAATTCAGAAGTATACGAATGAAGATATTGTTATGAAGACTTATACAATGCTGTTTGTGGATGATCCATCGTTGGAAAACAAGGATATCCGGAGGATAATGTTGGAAACGGAAATAACCAATGAACAGAGTCGGAAGATAACAGATGTCTTTGATAAAATTATGGAAGTATATGCGCTGATTGAAGACGCAAAAGTGCGGAAGAAGTTACTTGTTAGAACACACCTGATTTCCACCGTACCATTTATAGAACGAGCAATAGAAGAAGAAAGAGATACTGAAGACGTTGCAGCTTGGATTGCAGGATTCTTTGATGGAACAGATAAGTACTTTGAATCTTATAACGAGAGAACAAGAAGCGGATCAAACAAGCGAGACGCTGTAAGAGCAAGAAATGAAGCACTGGAAAACAGTTATGTAGAATTTTTTGAGGAGGTGTAATATGGAGAAGAAGAGCGGTATGGATGCAAGAAGGGCAATCGAGATTTTAGCGTATGATGTCAATATAACCGAGAGAGAACAGGAAAGCAGAGCGATTAAGGGTATGGCCGAGGTGATGTGTAGCATTGTAGATTACCAGTATGCGGATCAGCATTATAATGGAGATACAAGGGAAGTTGATCTCCAAGATCGAAGGAAACAGGTTAAGAATGCCATTGGGATTATGCTTGGTGATCTTCAGGTATATATGGAAATGCTTGGCATTACGAATATGGCTTGGGGTAAAGCAACCAGCCGGTTGGTTAGCATGGCAGAAAGGAAACTCGAGAAGTAACGTTGACAACTAAGAGAGCGATAATCTATAATTAAAGGGGGCAATTTAGTATGGAATACTTGGTTTATCCGCTCCCGGCAAGAAGCCCCCACCTCTTCAGGTGGGGGAGGATGTCACCACGAATGAGGAGGAACTGCATATGAAGTTTCCAATTAGGTATAAGGTTGATTTACAGGATCTTGATCGGGTGGCGACGTTGCTGGAAGACAAGATCTCTTTTTATAAGGAAAATCGACCATATGATCCAAAGATAGAGCGGTTAGAGATTGCACACAAAGAAGTCGTCGAGCTTGTGGATGATATCGATTGGTAGTGGAAAGGAGATGAGACCGATGGTGGTGACTTCAAAAATGGAGATTAATCAGTGGTTTAATCAAGAAGCACAGTGTGTGAGAAGAACAACACCGGTGGTAATGCAGCCGAAGATATTGGATGATATAGAGAAGAGACGACGGTTAACGTTAAAGGTGTTAGATGAAAAGGGAAGTGTTGCGGTTGATGAGCGGTGGAATGTGGTTGGTTGAGTAAGGGAGGTGCTACGGTATGTTTGGTTTCGTTTATGCATTGGCAAATTTGGTTGGTATAACAGTAAGCGGAACAAAAAAAGCAATTGATAATGCTTATTATAAAGAGCAGGGACAGGAAAGATACAACAATGGAACCGATTATGGGGCACATATTTATTATGATGCGGAGGGAAGGGCGAGAGACCTTACAACCAATCATATCATGTTTACATATAGAGAAAATGGAGATTTGTATATTGAGGATACAAAAACAAAAAGAATAAGAAACCTATCTGAAGAAGAAATGGATAGGAAAATCGCACAAGTAAAAGCGACAAATGGCGAAGTAAAAGCAGTATTATATAAATATTGGAGCTGTGAGAACTCTGGATTAAAAGATAATGTAGGGGTTGGGATTCCTGGCACCGTTTATAAGGACGTTAATAATGGACAGTTGTATTTTGAAAGATACATAACTTGGAGAAAAAATGATTTTTCAAAGGCTGGAGTTATGGGAGATTATTGCTGTGCATATTTTTATTTACGGATATCAGATGGATTAATTGTATCTATTTCTGATAAGCAGAAAGAACGGGATAAGGAAAAAAATCGAAATATAGATTATACGGATTTTATTGATTTTTTTAATTCCGAGCAGAAAAAAGGAGGGTTTGTTGTGAGAAATAGAAATCCTTATGCGAAAGGTAGAGATAATTATTTTTTGGGAAACGAAAAAATATGTAACGAATAAATGTTGGAAATATGGAGGGATATATGAAGATAGGAGTATATGATATTATAAATAATCCAAATCCATCGTTGGTAGAGATTAAAATCATTAGTATAAAAGGTTTTAATCTATTGTCTGACTCAGCAATAGTGGATATGTTTAATACATACCTATATATGGACAAATTAAGCTCTGAACATATATATGCATTGTCATTAAATTATGATTGCAAACCAAATGGTATTATACAAGTAGCCATTGGAAAAAGCGACGGCTGCGAGTGCAATCTAAAACAACTAGCTACAGGGTTGTTACTTACTGGTGCAGAACAGTTTATGTGCTTCCATAATCACCCAGGGGGTGTTAAAAGTATATCATATGATGATTGTGAATTGACAAAAAAATATAGAAAACTTGGGGAGTTGCTAGATATTACGTTTTTAAAACATATCATGATAACTAAAGATTATTATACTATATGTGAAGAGGTAGATGAAGGCAAATATGTTTTTGGTACGGAGGTGGAATTATGAATGGAAGGCTTGAAAATGAACTAAGGATTTTTAAACAAATCGAACAGAAAATAGATAATATGCCAGATAGTGTAATTGAATGGTATTATTATCTTAAGGCCAATGGTCAATCAGCAATGACATGTCGTGACTACGTCAGGAAGATTGATCATTTTTTTAATTGGGTAAAAAAGGAAACCGGATTGTTTGATGTGGATGTAGAAACCATAACAGATAAGATAATAATTAAGTACTTTGTCAGTATTCAAACAAGATTTAAAGGTGGAGTAGGAGAAATAGTTGAGTGTGAAACGTCGGATTCATATAGGCAATGTGTTTGGAGTTGTTTAAATAATTATTTTACTTATTTATGTAAAAAAGGTAAGATTGAAACAAATTACTTGGTGGATGCTGGGATTGACAGACCCAAAAATAATGATCTTGATAGAATTAAAAGTAACAGGTTACATACGACTGCAGATGATTTTAAAAACATTTTAGAAATAACATATGAGGTTAAGTATAATAGAAACAAGTATATTAACAGAGATCGAGCGATGCTCATGTTATTGATGGCTACTGGAATGAGAGAAAGTGCTTTGAGAAGTATAAATGTGGAAGATATTGATTTTATAAATAGAACTATTATGGTCATTGACAAAGGAAAAAAAAGACATATGTACTATCTCGATGACAAACTAGTCGATATTTTAGAATTATGGATATATACTAGAAATGAAATTTTAACAGATCCAAAAAGTTCTGCATTGTTCATATCGAAATCCAACGAGCGTATTAGCGTTAATGGCATTGTAAAAATGGTAAAAAAATATACAAAAGCAGCTCTTGGCTACGAGATGAGTCCTCATAAATTTAGAAGTGGTTTGGCATCTATTCTATATGAACAGAAAAACGACGTTGAATATGTCAGGAGAGTAATAGGGCATAGTAACATATCCACAACACAAAGGTATATTGTAACAAACAACAAGGAAAGAGAAGAAGCAACAAATATGATTACGTCCATGGTAATGTAGGTGTGGGGAGCAAAAAAAATGAATAAATATGATCAAGCTGTATTAATATTAGAAAAAATTGCTACATGGGATCCGGAGTTTCATCATATGACAGATGCAGAGTCGTTTGTATGTTGTCAAAATATGGCAAAAACATTTCTAAAACATAAAAACAACAGCAAAGAGGGAAACATAATCACGACAACGCATTGGAAATGAGCCATATTTTTCCACCACAATGCCATAAACTAATACTTGACATTGCCAATAGTATGTGATAATGTTGTAGTAAGCAAAAAATGTGTGAAAAAACCAACTCCGGATGCCTAGCTCATCCGGATAATCTTAAGACTGGAGTGCAAGAAACTAACCACAAAGGCTATTAATGGAGGAAAATATGTCTGAATTCTGCAAAGAAGTAACGGAAAATACCGATTGCACAAATTGTAAATATGCTTTATGGGACTACGAGACATACTACGGAACGACTCGAAGGGAGTGGTTTGTTACTGGATGCGAAATGAGGTTAGATGAGCCTGATGATTGCAAAGAAAAGGAAGGAAAGTAAATGGACGACGCTGTTATAGACAAGATCAGTCATAAACTGAACTGTAGTCCGGACGTTATACAACCTAAGCTAGAAACATATATACAGTCCAATGATACAAGGCGAAAACAAATCTTAAACGAGTTGCAACATATTAATATTTATCAGATTGTTAACAACTGGACTGATAATGGAAACAATCCTGTCTTGTTTTGTGTAGTACGTAATGAACGATTCAGGATACCACAATTCATCAGATATTACAGAGATCTTGGCATTGACCGGTTTGTATTTGTAGATAATGGATCTACAGATGGAACGAGAGATTGGCTTTCAAAGGAAAATGGCGTCATATTATATGGATCAGATGACACATATTCCTCCGAGAGAAGAGTCGCATGGCTGAATTATGCGTTAGTGCAGCATGGAATTAATCGCTGGTGTGTTGTAGTAGATGCAGATGAATACCTAACGTATATTGGATGTGAAAACCATCCAATTACAGAGTTGCTTCAAATGACCGAAACTAAACGGTATCAAGGATTTATGATTGATATGTTTCCTAAAGGATCGATGTTTTGTTGTGATGAAAATTGGTTTTCAGAATGCGTTTATTTCGAACCAGGGAGTATATGTAAAAAACAATGGAAACACGGAACGCTAATTGAAGGCGGTGTCAGAGGGCGTGTATTCCAGTTTGTTGTTGGTCTGTCAAAGTATCCGTTATTCTACTATGAGGGAAATGATTTTTACGCAAATGCGCACTACCTTACGCCTAAAATGGAATGCCCTATATGGTTTGCAATCCGGCACTATAAGTTTGTTGATAAGCTGGACTTTGATAAGGTGGAAGAGGCTGTAAGGAACGAACAGTATTACAGACATAGTCATATGTATAAGAAATATTATGACTATATAAAGGAAAACGGAGACCTAATATTTTACAGTGATCGGGCTGTGAGGTATGAAAATTCAGAGTCATTAAAATGTATTGGATTTTTAGAGACACCAAAGTTTACATGATAAATAAAGGAAACGATGTAAATAAAACTTAAATTTTATGGGAATGAATTTAGCACCGAATACAAGATTGGAACAGAGTTACTTAAGATTTTAGAGGAAACGGAGACAACAGAATGAGACAATTGATAATTATACGGAAAGATTTGCACATGAGTTCGGGGAAAGCATGTGCCATGGCGGCTCACGGATCTAATGCATGGTTTATGTATCTAATTAAATCTAATTCAAGCAGAGTAATGGATTATGGAATAAAGAAGATGCGTGTATATGAACCCACACGAGTCGATCAAAGAATAGTTCCATACAGACATCCAGATTTATATAAATGGTGTAAAGAAGCGGCAGATAATGGAGAAAGATTTTTTTACATTTTTGAGGGGCACGATAATAATGGTTTTCCTAAACCAGAATTAGTAAATAAAGAAGATATAAAACATCATTATAAATCAATAGTAAGAATTGACGAAGATATATACGATGATTGGATTAATGGTATCTTTACCAAAACAGTATGCGAAGCGAAAAACAAAAATCATCTGCTGAAAGCTGTAGATAAGGCAAAAGAGTTGGGATTAGAAGAAGGAAAGGACTTCTTTCTAATCAAAGATAACTGCCTTACTGAACTTGAACCGGAGGAAGTCGGAGCAGATGGCATTGGCAGAACCCTCACTTGTATAGGCTTCAGGCCTCTGCCGGACGAGGTGGCGCATGAGATCAGCAGGAAGTATCAGTTGTATAAGTGAGAAGTTAGTCAATAAAATCAAAGTTTGATTGGGTAAATATGAGGAGGTAATATATGCCAACACACGATGATCTCGGCGAGAGAATGAAACAAAGACTTGTTGTTAGCATAATTTCATTATGTATCATATTACTGTCTGGGTGTAGTAAGGGAATAACTGATGGAGAAGTATATGATAAAGAGTTTGTTCCTGAAAAATCTTGGGTACAGATGATGCCGATAGTGCATTACAACGGTAAATACTCTTGGACGCAAATGGTTCCTATTTGGCATCACCATCCGGATGAGTATATTATTCGTATTCGGAAATATAATGAATCAGATAGCAGATATGAAACGAATCGATTCTATACAGACAAAGATACTTTTGACAAGTGTGAAATTGGTACTTGGTTCGAATATGACTCCAAACGGGATTCGGTAGAAGAGCCTCTGACGAAGAAACAACTAGACGAATAGTGATAACTGGGAGGGGGTGATTATTATTAGGATTATTGACAAGAACACGGACTATTACGATTACCTGCAAAATTCCGATGACGCCATAGTATTTGACCGAAGAGGATCATATATTGTAACCAAAGGTAGATTTGGTGCTTCATTATGCAACCATATGGATATACGCCGTAGTAGTCAAAAATTACCAAAGGAAGGATTTATATTACTACAATGTGGTGCTACCTATTGGTTACTGTTAGTAACTGTTTCCGGTGTGTATTCCGGGAAGATAGGAAAGTATGATTGGCGTGAATATATTGCAGAATATTCATTAGAGGTAATATCTACTTGGAAGAATTATGATCGACCAAGAACCACTGTTCGGTTGGAGTATATCAATTTTGGATTTAAGATATTTGCTCGAATTGAACCATATATTAGCCGGAGGAAAAAGACTTTCCGAGAACTTGTAATATCAAATATAAATGTTCTACAAGATGCTATAAATAACAATGATGATGTTCGTAGGGAAATCATGTTTGGCAAGAACAACCCACCAATTCTGACAGCTTGTGGGATCAAAGATTTAATCTCACCGGAAGATATATTTATGGCAATAGAAGAACATTTTTCTCTTCTCAAAACAGAATCCGAGCGCATTGATCCTATCGGTGCAACGAATAATGACAAGATCGAAATGCACGGATTCGATACGAAGTTGTCATTTAGGGGTAATCCCAAATAAAAGGAGGCAAATTTTATGAAAACATTAGAATGGGTTAAAGAACATTATGATGAGGTAGAGCAGGATAAAATGTTAGATCATCGTTGGACTAAAAGATTTCTTGATTTTATTCCAGCTGATGAATGGGAAAAGTATGGGTTTAAATATACCGGAGATGGAACTCGAAATGTATTGGATTGGACAGAAGATAACATTCTTAAGCAACTAAAAGATGATACAGAATTTGCAATAGAAAAGGCTACGAATCATCGTGGTATATCTGCTGGACTGATGAATTGTGTACTCCAATCTTGGTGTATCGTTTTGGAAAATGGTTTGGAAAATACTGATTATGGTTGGTACGGAGACGAACTGATTAAAGCCGTTGATAAATTATATAACTTCGGTCTTGTCAATGACGATACTTTTGATGAAGGTTTTTATAAAAAATGGTAATAAATATAATGCAAAAGGCAAAAGGAGGGAATTAAAAATGAGCTTAACATTTACAACAATCAGAGATGCAGTAAGGACACAGCTGGCAAGGATGTGTGACGAGAACAACAAACTGTTTGAGGTTGATCTTGACAAGGACAAACTTTGGGAGGTGTATCTCGATACAATTCCGGCAGCAGATAACCCGATATACCGAACAAGACGAGAGTATGACTGTTCTTGTTGTCGGCATTTTATTAAGGGGATCGGTAATGTAGTAGAACTGAAAAACGGAAATATTACTACAGTATGGGATTGTGAAACTTCTGATCCAAAATGGAACGCTGTACTCAAGGCTATGTCTGACTATGTAAAGAGCTGTCCTATTAGGGATGTTTTTATCACTAAGGATGCTCATTACGGTACAGAACGCAATTTTATGTTGGATGAAGATTGCAATAGTATTACATGGGATCATTTCTATTATATCGTACCATCAAAGTTTGTATGGACTAAACGAAATAATTATAGCATCGATACAATTGATACGCAGCGTAGCCACTACCGAGATATTCAGCATGTATATAAGCGTTCGCTCGATGAACTGAAACTGGAAGCCGTAGATACTGTACTTGATCTCATTAATCAAGGCAGTTTATACAAGGGAGATGAATACAAGAGTATGATCCAGCAGTTCAGAACGCATAAGAAGTTCTACGATACTTTGGTGGAAGAGGATAGAGATAAATATGCGTGGGAAACGGCATTTACACTTCCCGAATCGGTAGCCAAGATCCGCAATACTGCGATTGGAACTCTCCTTATTGATGTATCTGAGGATATGGATTTGGAAGAAGCGGTAAAGAGATATGAGTCAGTTACCGCTCCGACTAATTATAAGCGTTCAAAGCCTATCTTTACAAAAAAGATGCTTGAGGATGCACAGAAAACCATTACAGAACTTGGTTATCTGGATTCGTTGCAACGAAGATATGCAAATGTTGATGATATTACTGTCAATAATATATTGTTCAGTAATCGTGATACCGCAAAGCGCATGGCTGGTGCTGCATCATTATTCGATGAACTTGAAAAAGAGACAAAGCCTAATCCTAAAAAGTTCGATAGAGTTGAGGAAATCAGTATTGACAAATTTATTGCAGATGTTCTGCCTACTGTTTCTGAAATTGAAGCATATGTGGAAAGCAAGCATATCCCTAATTTTATGTCGCTGATTGCTCCGGTTCACAAGGATTCCAAAACTATGTTTAAGTGGAATAATAATTTCTCTTGGGCATATGCCGGTAATCTGACGGACTCCATGAAGGAAAGAGTAAAGTCTGCGGGCGGTAAAGTGGATGGGGATCTCCGGTTTTCTATTCAGTGGAACGAAGAAGGTGTAGACGACTGTGATCTTGATGCACACTGTATAGAACCCAGCGGTTTTGAAATCTATTATTGTAATGGTAGAAAACCCGCTTATTCACCCACAAAGGGTCAGTTAGATGTAGATATCATTCATCCTGGAAAAGATGTTGCCGTTGAAAACATTACTTGGGCTAACAGAAAGACTATGCGGGATGGTTCATATAAATTCTTTGTTCATCAGTTTTCTGGTAGCGTAAAGAAAGGGTTTAGAGCTGAGATTGAGTTTGATGGTAACATCTATTCCTTTGATTATCCGCATGGTATGCGTACTGGTGAAAAGGTAGAAGTGGCAGAGGTGACACTTAAGAACGGGCAGTTCCTTATAAAAGAATCACTTCCTTCCAACTGTGCGTCAAAAGAAGTATGGGGTGTACACACCAACACATTTACTCCTGTAACAGTTGTATGTTATTCACCTAACTATTGGGATGAACAGAACGGAATTGGTAATAAGCATTACTTCTTTATGTTGAAGGATTGCGTAAATCCGGAGTTGCCTAATGCTTGGTATTCGGAGTTCTTAAATAACGAACTCTATCCCGCACATCGTAAAGTATTGGAAGCGTTGTCAATGAAAGCACATGTATTAGAAACTAGTGATCAGTTGTCCGGCATTGGATTTAGTTCAACAGTACGGAACGAACTTGTAGTAAAAGTTAAGGGTGCTACAGAGCGCATCCTTAAAATAAAATTTTAATATCAAAGGAGGAAACTAAAATGGCAGATTTGTTTAAGGTAGCGGTGAAGAAGAAGTATCGTTTTAACTACAGAGGTCTTATTTCCGTAGAGGATCTGTGGGATTTGAGCGTAGAGGATTTGGATAAGATTTTTAAGTCGCTGAAATCTCAGCAGAGAAATGCATCTGAGGAGTCTTTGTTACAGGCTGTATCCAAAGAGGATAAGGAACTCAATAACAAGATTGAAATTATCAAGATTATAGTTGCTGATAAACTCGCTGCAAGTGATCGTGCTAAGAAGGCTGCGGCACAGAGAATGCAGAATCAGCGTATTCTCGAAATTATGGCTGATAAGCAGGATGCGGCTCTTAAGGAGAAGTCCGTTGAGGAACTTCAGGCTATGCTGACTACGGCAGATGCCGAGGATGATGACGAGTAATAGGAGGTAAAAATATGAGGACAATTACAGAAACACATACTGGCAAAATAGTCTCGGATACTGATCTGAAACTTGAATATTTGTACGTAGGTGATTACGGAAAAGAAAACAATATCAAAGCAGATTTTCTTGGTTATACCAAACGGATTGATAAAGTGGATCATAAACCTGTAAATCTAGCCGATAAGTTGGTTGTAACAGTATCGTCACAAAAAGGATGTTGCATGGATTGTGATTTCTGTGATTGTCCTAAGTATGGATTCTATGGGAATGTATCAAGGACGGAATTAGTCCATGAAATAATGTCAGGTATTGCTTTGTCTGGGATACAGGAAGGTCAGAGACTCAATGTCCATTTTGCTAGAATGGGCGAACCAACCTTTAACTTCGGAGTAATTGATGCCGCAGTAGATATAGCAAACATTGTTCGCAGACCAGGGCATGAAATGTTTAAGGAATATCACCCCGTGGTATCAACGATGATGCCTAAGGGATACACTAACCTTAAGCAATTTCTTCAATCATGGATTGTGACTGGATACCACTACGGTAGTGAAGATGGATTTGGGTTACAGTTTTCAATTAATACGCTTGTTGAATCGGATAGAAATACCATGTTTAGAAATAGGTCATTGTCATTGCAGGAAATTAGCAACATTATTAAAGAACTTCCAAATCCATTAAAAAGAAAGTTTACACTTAATTTTGCCGTAACATCCGAATCTGTTCTTGATCCGGACATGATGAATCGTTTTTTTGATCCATCTAAATGCATTGTGAAGATTACTCCTATTCATGAAACAGTAGAGGCAGTCAATAATCACTATGAGATTGTGAAGGATTTCAATATTTATGAAAAATTCGAACGTCCTTTAGTTGAAGCTGGGTGGGATGTAATTGTATTTGTGCCTAGTGAAGAAGAGGACTCGGATCGAATAACTTGTGGTAACGCGTTAATAGCATTGAAGGATAAAGGAGAGAAGAGGAACTGAATCAGAATTTAAGGGGAAGAAAATATGGATAAATTCGATGAATTATTAGCCAATACACTAAGGCGGTGTAATGTATGCTTTAAGCAGATTGACAAATATGATCCGCATATTGTCGCTCATAAGAATGGATATCCCGCATATTTTTGTCGGGAACATATTGAGTATGCAGGAGATTATCTGGATCATTTTATGGAGTTTATAGAACCTGAGCGACCGGATATTACTAAGCATAATCCAGAAGCTATCTGCGAATATATCGAAGGTTCTTATAACAGATATTATAGGTGTAAACTCTGCGGATGCTAATTTAAGGCAAATCGTTCCACAAATAATTCTAATTTCTGCCCTGGGTGTGGGGTTAAGTTTTTTAGGCATGAGAGAAGATAATAGGAGGGGTTATGGACTTAGAATGTAAAAACTGCGCTCATTTCAAAGGAGATTGCGGTCATCACTTCGTTGATTGGGATAATCATATTCATTTTGATATTCCGTCTGAGGCTGCTTGTGATAAGTACGGACAATGCAACGGTTATGAACCGAGTGAAGAATATATCCGGCGAATAAATACGGCTAAGATACAGAAGGTAATAGACGATGTAGGAATATAGATTGTGTATAACTATGTATCAGATGCTTATAGAAGTATGTTGAAAATAGAAACTAGGTGATACTATATGAAAAAAATGACACATGAACAATGGTTATGTAAAAGAGTTGAAGAAGAATGTGATAAAGCATGTAGACAAATAAATAATGTATTACTGCAATTTCTTAAAGGAAGTATAAATTTTGATCAAATGAATAAACTATTTGACGAAATAGATGATGACTTAACGAAGAGATTAAGATCAATTTGTCAGGGACAGTATGAAATCGGAGGTGAATATGAAAATTAAAACAAAAATTTGTGATATTTGCGGAGATTATATTGAATGCCGTAGACATATTGGTTATAAGATAAAAAAAAGGTTGTTTTTTGTCGATATGACATATCACAAAATGGATATATGTGATAATTGCATGAATAAAATCATATCTGGCATAAAGGATCTTCAAACCGAAAATAGTTAGTTTAATAACCTCATAAAAGCGTTGAGGAGGTATAGACAGATGAGCATCGAATATACACCCCAGGAAAAGGTTGTATTGTCTATTATGTTTCAAAATTTCAGGAATCTATTAAATGCGTTAGAAAATAATAGTAATGTGTATGGATATATTGAGGATTTTTCATCAAACGAATTATATGAGCTTGCGGAAAAACTTGGTGTAGAATACTAAATATTTAACACTATAAAAGCGTTATCAAATGCTGACATTTACAGAAAGGACACTTATGAATTGCGATGATTGCAAGCATTACGAATGGTATTATGATCGTTGTCGAAAATGGAATTGCGAAGTAGACGCAAGAGAAGTCCATAACTGCTTTGAACCGCGAGAAACGCCTGTTAGAGACGCAATGGTCAATAATTGCTAAGTAACTTAAAAGGACATTTTAAATCAGTAAATAACATAATACCATAAAAGCGTTAAGGAGCACAGAACAATGATTTATATTATTATTCCAACAATTATATGGACAACATGGTTCATTATCGTTCTATACAATTATTGTATCAAAGAACATAAAAGTATAAAAGATGGTTTTTGCGATTGGTATCATGAATCTGATAACGACATCTAAAAATCATAACCAAATAAAACCATTATTGTTGGAGATATAAAATGAAAAAGAAAGTCACATTACATATCACGAGAATAAAGAAACACAAACCGATTATTGATCTGGAAGAAATGCGAGATGCTACACAGGAAGAATCTGAAGGAGTGGATCAATACATTGAAAGCATTTCCAAAGAAACTGATGTGAATTTCAATGATTTTCTTCTAGAAGAACCCAATAAAAACTCGGTTTTATAAGGAGGTATAAAAATGAGAGATTTAGATTTCAAAACATGGAACGGTAAAATAACAAACGTATCATTGTCAATGGCGGATCACGGATGCTTGACGTTCGGCATTACGATTGATGGTAGCGGAATTGGATGTAACTTTGGAGGGTATGTGCTGGGACATGGTTATGTTGGTGCAAAGGAATTCAAAGGTTCTGCATCTGGTATGGAGTGCATCATGCGGATCATGGATACATTAGAATCTGATACATGGGAAGGATTGGTTGGAAAGTATGTTAGAGTTCGTGATGCTGGATGGGGAAGCACTGTTAAATGTATAGGTCATATCACGAAAGATAAATGGTTTGATATCGAGAAATTTTATGCTGACAAAGAAAAAGAAGAACCTAAAAAGCCGATACCTAAAAATGTAGATGAATTAAGGGAATTTGTCGGAAAAGCATTGAAAGAGAAATATGATAAAGTACACATGCAGCATTCTGGTGATGACATTATAGTTAATGTGGAAGAATACAACAACGGACGAAATGATGTGTGGATTCAGTTCCCGTATTTTCATAGTAGATAGAACTCGGTTTTATAAGGAGGTTGATTAAAGATGGATGCAGCGAGAGCACAAATGCTTAGTATTACTAACTATGAAAAATGGAAGAAAAAAGAGGCTAAAGCAGAATTAAAGGAAGTAAAACGCTTGATTAAATATAGTGTAAAACATGGTAACAGTTGTTGTGTCTATGACAGGTATGCGGCCTCTTTATATGACACTACTGAACAATGGTTAAAGGATAATAATTATTCTTATGAGCGTTTTATTGACCGAGATTATACGAGAATCAGTTGGAGGTAGATTATGAAAATAAATCTTAACCACATTATAAAAGTTAAACTTACAGATCTTGGTAATAAAATTTATGAAGACTACTTGCGTAGTCAATATGGATCTTTATCAGATTACCTGGGTTTAAGTAAAATCAGGTTAAAAAAGATAGAAGATCAAGATGGATAGATTCATTTTCAGTTATGGGAGTTCATGAGTATTTTTGGAGAGCATTTTTACGTTGGTTCTGAAGCTGTCACTGAAGATAATGAGATAATTGTTTCTGATGATACTATTACAATCGAGCTTCAGGAACAACTCCGCAAAGCCAGAAAGAAAGCAAAGCGTTGGAAACGGAGATATTTGGAGTTGAGGTATAAGTTAGATATGGCGGAAAGTGAGAAAAAATGATGAAGGCAGAAATGACATATCCAGAAGCAAAGAATTATTTACTTCATTGCATTGATGAAGCAAAAAGTAAAGACTGGGCAAGTGGTATCAAATTTGCTCTTGTAACAATAGAAAAAGCAATAGAAAGATACAAACCTATCAAGCGAGAAATTTCGCCGGAATGGATTCCAATGAGAAGAAATAAGTATCCACAAGATGGTCAACATGTATTTATCAGCACCGCAACTGGAAAAGTACATGATCTTATTTGGAACAGCAAATGCATTCAAAATTATGCAAGAAATGGGTGTTGGTATAAGAATTGGTTTGTAAAAGCATGGATGCCATTCTTCATAGAAACATATAAGGCAGAAAGCGAGGAAGAAGGCATACGGCAAATGATAAAAGATGTCGTTGTTATTGAAAGGAGTCTATGTGATTCTTGCATAAACAATGGATGTATATTTCAGTCTGGAATAGTTAGAAGTCATTGTGATTTCTACTGGGCAGAAAGCGAGAAATAGTGATGAGAAGAATAATTGCAATATTGTGCGTATGTCTGTTGCTAACAGGATGTGGAACAAGATATGAAGATGCGGAAGATACATTAAAGACAACAGGCGGAGGATATTTCACATCGATTAAAAAGTGGAATGATGGGGCAAATATATATGAGATAGTATACGCCAACGACACAAAAGTGAAATACTTAATATGGAAAGGTGGTTACAAAGGAAGCATAACACCACTATACAACTCCGATGGAAGTCTGCAAGTGTACGGGGAAAGTGAGGAATAAATGAAAGAAGCATGGATAGTAGAAGCGGAGCAAAAAGCAAAAGATTTGGCCGAAATGCTATATTACGAGATTGCATATGAAGCTGATAAAATACATATCGATAGAAAATGGTTTTTTGAAAAAGTTGCTCAATATATGAGAACAGAAAGCGAGGATAATGAATAAGTACGAAGATTTATATGGTGTGTTTAAGCAGGCGCAGGAAGCAAAACAGAAAAGGAATTTCAATGCCTTTATGACAGGATTAGAGAGTGGTCTTGTTGAGGATCTTGACAAGCACTATAGATTAGGTAAAACCGATCCTGCGGAGAAGCAACAGTATGATGCACTTGTGACCCGTATTAAGGGCATGAATATGCGTATTTTCCGTAATTCGGATGGTAAGCATAAGTTGGATTTTGTAAAAAAGAGTTACGAACCATTTGGAGGGTAAGGAATGATATTCAAATATATATTTGAGGACGGGACGATATTAAGATTTCTTGATATTGGTTTAAGTTGTGAATAGGTTTGGAAGTTGGAAGAATTGCATGGCAAGTGCAAAGCAGAAAGCGGGAAAGTATGACAAGGGAAGAAGCGATAAGAATAGCACAAGGATTGATTACAGACTTTAAGTGTGAAAGTGAAACGATGGTTGATTTTTGTAATACAGTTATCAAAGCATTAGAACAGACAAGGTGGATTTCTGTTAGCGAGAGACTTCCCGAAGTAGATGTGGATGTGTTTGTCACAGATAACGGCGGTGGCGTACCTACAGTTACTATGGATGCGTGTGGAATGAAAGATGATACAGGAGAGAGATTTTGGTACGTCTCGCAAACACCTATAGCGTGGATGGAATTGCCAGAACCATACAAGGCAGAAGGAGAGGATAAGTTAGACGGAAATCCTGTCGACATAGACAAGGCTGTTGAGCATTATGAGGGGACATTGGAAGTGTTGAAAGGTATTAATTTGGAGGTGGATGATGAGTGATTTAATCAGCAGAGAAGCAGTTCTTGGTCTAAAGACCATCGCACCGATTGCGCCTGTGATAAATGGTGAGGACGTCCACTATGAGGAAGTTATTTTTGTCCGTGATTTGGAAAAACTTCCATCTGTCGAGCCGGAGAAGTGTGGAGATTGTATAAATCGAAAAGATATGCTCAAAAAACTAAACAATTTATGTAACAACACTTGTGATTATAGCGAAATACAGAGAAAGTCTATGTGCGATGCCTGCAATCTCAGTTTGGTTTTTGACATGATTAACAATGCGAAATCTGTCGAGCCGGAGAAGTGTGGAGATTGTATGACAGTTGAAGCATACAGAACAAAATTGATCGATGCTTTTCACAAAGCGGATCATGACGAATTGATTGCACTTGTGGCACTTCCGACAGAAAAGGATTTTGAGCATTTAGAGTGGCTTTTGAAAACACACTATGAAAATCGTAAGAAATGTGGAGATTGTATCAGCAGACAGGCGGTACTTGAAGTACAAGCAAAATATGCAGAACATATGGGAGCAACAAAATTTTGGCAAATGCGTGATGATATCAAAGCGTTACAACCCGTTACACCACAACCAAAGACGGGGCATTGGGTAATGAAACATAAAACTCATAATGCGGTAAAACGTTATACAGGACAGGACGAGATGGGAGAAACACATACCATATCAGTGTTGGAGAGATATGAGGCTGATGAACCTTATTGTTCTGAATGTGGAAAACTTGCAGGAGATACATCACAGGATTATTGCTGTGCGTGCGGTGCAAAGATGGAGGTATAAGAATGGCTGAATTCATAGGAGGCAATGAAGAATACATTTCTGTCAAAGAACCTATTGTTTTTGAAAACAAAACAGAATCCCAATATGAAGTATGCACAGGAATTGTTTTTCATAAGAGCGGTATATATGAGGTGTCAGTTGTTGGAAATAAGACTATTGTTTCCGAAGTGCCGGAGAGAAAGCCGGGACATTGGGAATGGGTACAATATGACTATAATCCTAAATTTGGAAATTGGCATTGTTCAGAGTGCAGGAGTATTGTAATTGAATGTGCTGATAAGAATGAAAAAGATGTTATTTCTTTGTATCATTATTGTCCTAACTGCGGTGCAAAGATAGAGGTGGAAGAATGACACTTGATGAAGCGATTGAAAGATATAAAAACAATGCAGAATATGAGCGCACACATGGTAATCTGCAAGGGTGCCTTGATTTTAGACAGCTTGCGGAGTGGTTAAATGAGTTGAAAAGAGATAGAGAAATATTAAATGGACTCAGTATATACTTCCAATCGTTAGTAGTAGATGCTGTTATCAATCAAAGACCTTTGATGTTTAATATGAGAGATGCCACCGAGGAAGAAAGGGAAAGTGTTAAGCAATATATAGCTGATTCTGCGAAAACGACAGGAGTTAACTTTTGGAACATTATTGGGGAGGTAAACGTTGATGAAGATAGTAATTGAAATTCCCGATAGAATATACAAAATAATTCAAACCCATAGAACGCTGAATATCATGGATGATGAAATACTTGAAAATGCTCTAAAAAATGGCACACCACTTCATCCAAACGGTAATTGGACAAGAAGACACTATATATATGGTGATAAAACATTAGATATGTGGGTTTGTTCTCGTTGTGGTGAAGAGTTTAGTTATGATGCTGAAACGGGAGCAAGCATCTACGACTACGATTATTGTCCTAACTGTGGGAATTATAAAAGAAACAAGGCAGAAGGAGATATAGAGTGATGGAGATAGTTGTTAAAATTCCAGACAATATATGATGCAGAAACAATAATAGAAGCAGATAAGGAGGAAAAATGAAGGTATATCGTAAGATAAAAATCGAGACCAATCACTTTCAGATTGGCGACCGGATAAAATTCAAATTTGATGGGAGTAAATACTCCGCTACGGCAATTCAGCAGCAGGGTGACGAGATGCTTTTCGTTTTTGATCAGTTCCTGGACGATGCAAGGCGAATGAATGCTACTGACACAACTGATGGCGGATATGATAAGTCAGAAATGAGGGAGTATCTGCATGGACTTGGAAACAGGTTCGCAAAGAAAATGAAGAAGAAGTACGGAGTCCAGCTCTGTGAGGGGTATCATGGAGACTATCTATGGCTCCTGTCATTACAGGAGGTCTGCGGATTAAATGAAGGCTTTGACGCTTGCGATGGTCAGATACCATATTTTAAGAATCGTAGACATCGTATTGCGGAAAGACGAGGTTGTTCATATGAGTATATGTGGTTGCGTTCGGTTGCGCTTCCTGCCTACTTCGCTTTTGTGAACGGCAACGGGAATGCGAGCTACAGCAACGCTTCCACCTCTGGTGGGGTTCGCCCAGCTTTCAAGATCCTTAATCGTGAATCCACCGACCATGTGCCGGAGACTGAGGACGGTGAACTGAATGGATAAAAAATGTGGTAATTGTAAATTCTATCATAAACTTAAGCATACGTTTATCCAGGGTAAGGGATTTACGGAAACGGCATGTTGTATTGGTCTAACTCGGTGTGGTGAGGATGTTGATGATTTTAGCACTTTCGTAGTAGAGGTTGAACCTGACGATATGTGCGAGATGTGGACGGAAAGGAGCTTGGATTTATGAAGAAAGTTATAAATGATTTTGTGAAAACAATTCTCGCTGCATTGGCGATTGGTATAGCTGTGATCAATGTTGTTGATAATGTTCAGAAATACATTGAAATTAAAGGGGAGAAAACTAAATGAGTGATAGAGCGTTAGCGCATATAGAGAAAATAGAATGGATGACTCCGATAGAAGGTAAAGATCGAATTGTATTAGCCGGAGTTTTGGGTTGGCAAGTTATAGTACAGAAATCGGATTTTAACGTAGGAGACAAGGTAGTATTTTGCGAAATTGATTCTGTATTTCCTGAAAAGCCAGAGTATGAATTTCTTAGAAGTAAGAAGTTTAGGATTAAGACGATGAAGATGTCGGGAGTTGTGTCCCAAGGTATATGCTTTCCTCTTTCTTTTCTTCCTGAAGGAGATTACGAAATTGGGCAGGATGTAACAGAAGTAATGGGGATTACGCAGTACGAACCAACAATGGATAAAGAGGAGGTTGAAGAAAAAGACTATCAACCTAAGAAGAGATATCCAAAATTCTTAATGAAATTTAAGTGGTTTAGAGATCTTGTATTACCAAAGAAACAGGCACGAGGTTTCCCATCATTTATTTCTAAAACGGATGAAACTCGTATCCAAAACTGTCCTTTTTATCTTGATTTAGATATCGAATGGATAGCTACAGAAAAATGCGATGGGCAGTCCGGCAGCTTTACATTACAGAAAATAAAAGGAAAACATTGGTGGAATAAAACAACTTATGATTTCGCCGTGTGTAGTCGTAATCTAAGGAAGTGGAAAAAAGATAATTCATCATTTTGGTCGGTAGCTGAGAAATATAATATAGAACAGATACTCAATGAATTGATTGGAGATAATGAATGGATTGCAATCCAGGGTGAGTGCTGCGGTACTGGGATTCAAGGTAATAAATATCATATAGATGGATATGAGTTATATGTATTCAATGTGATTTATCCGTCGGGTAGGCTTGGATCAGTGGAAGCTAAGGAATTAATGGAAAGTAAAGGGCTTAAATTTGTTCCAATACTTGATACAGCGGTAAAACTTAAGGGTATGACGGTGAATGAAGTTCTTGATTACGCAACCGGAACAAGTAAGTTATATGACACTTTACGAGAAGGAATAGTGTTTAGAACGGCAGATGGTAAGCAATCATTTAAGGCTGTTAGTCCGAAGTTCTTGATGAAATTTGATGAATAAAATGAGTCTTCTATTACCGCAGGGGTGGCAGTGGTACCAATCTTAGCGGATTATCCCTCCTGATGAAGAGGTTTCGCTGCGGTATATAAATGAATATGTGCCCTGTAACCACATGGTAGTACCCTCGTGTGGTTTAAACTAATCATCTAAGCGGTGGGTCAGGATTAGCTCCGAAAGTGTAAAAGGACAAGGATGAAGCGACTACCGTATATAATTAAAAACTTCGAAAGGCAATAAAACTGAATTTTTATTGGAGGATATACATATGTATTACGATGAAGATTATGAACCAACTCAGGAGGAAATGGAGGAGATGGACGGTATGGAAAATACAAGTACAGAAAATAGTAATGGAATTATCAATATAAATTTCAACACTGAAAATTTTGCTAATGGTATTGTTACTGCCGTTGTTCGGAGTCTTAAAGAAAACTTATATCGAGAAGTAATTAATCAAATAAAGGAAGAATGTTTAGCGGATATTCATGAAAAAATACAGCTGCAGACTGGGGAAATCATAAAGGAAATCATAGAAGATTATATGAATACAGAAAAAATTACTATTGGCGGAGATTTAATTTGGGATGATACGCCAAAAGAAGAACTGACATTTATCCAATATGTAAAAAGATGTATGAAAAATATTATAAATAATGGCAAATTTAAGGTTGTAAAGTCCGTAGCGAAGAATCGTTACTCAGATAAATATGACATTAAAACAGATGAATATTCTTTTGATGAATATATTAGAGCTAATTGTGGGATAGACAATGAGGTAAAAGCATATTTAGATAAAGAAGTTGATAAGATACGTCAAGAAATCAATAAAAATGTTAAGACTGTGTTTGATGAAAGCACTAGAAATATGTTAAGTCAGTCAGTTCTAAACATTCTTATGGCAAATGACACATATAAGAAAATTGAATCTAATATAGCATCTATTGCAAACAGTTAAATCAGAGTTTTATAGGAGATTAATATGAAATATCATCATACAAAACCACAATTATTAGGCCAACTTAAATATGATAGATACATATACGCCATCTGTCGGTGTCCAAAAGATTTAAGATATGGATTGGTTATTGATCGAAATGAATTAACAGAGTATGAAAAAGAAACTGGCTATTGTTTTATTCATTGTGATATCTGTGGTTCGGATATTGTAGTAGGATTTGGTAGAAGGAGGTAATATAAGAGATTAAATGTATAAGGTAGAATCAGATTTTACATATAAGGGTTACAGATGTGTAGTTATCTTTGGTGGTATGGGACATCGCTGCGGATATGTAGGTATCAAACCAGGGCATCCATTATATAAAAAGGGATTTACAGATTACTTAGATATCCCAAAGGCTGAATTAGATGGCGAAGAAATAGGTAATCGAGGTATTCTGCCGATATTTTTCGCAGCATTTGACGATGATGACAGAATAAGAATGGATGCATATTTCAATGTTCATGGTGGATTAACTTATTCGGATGATAATAATGGTACTTATCCTGTGGAAAGTAATTTGTGGTGGCTAGGATTTGATTGTGGTCATTATGGGGACGGTAAAGATTTTGAATTAATGGCGAGATATTGGGGTGATGATCCGAATGTACAGAGAAGAATCAAATTTGAGAGTGAATATCTAGATGATTATCCTGTACGTTCTAAAGAATACGTTGAAGATGAATGTAAATCCTTGGTGGATCAGATAAGCGAGTTAATTAACAGACATAATATTGTTTATACAATGAAATTTTAATTGGAGGCCAGATATGCATAGTCCAAAAGAGGTTTATGAGTGGTTAGAAAGAATACGCTTCTATATTGAAGATCCGAAGTCTGATTCCAAAGTTCAGCTTATGGAATATATGCAGGATTTAAAAACCTACATAGGTGCTTTCGAGCAGATTGAATGGGAGAGGGATGTAGCTATACAGCAACTTCATAATCTTGGGTATGGACTGGGGCAGAAAACCAATAAAAAAAAGCAAATATGATATTTGCGTTATTATCTTGGCAAAGTATATAAAGATAAATAGAGTTTTTATGAGGATAAGCACATGACAAATCTAGAAAAATTAATTGAAATAATGAAGTCCAATAATGGAGTTGAACTCTACAATTGGATGGAAAAATTTGCGTATTGGTTTGATCCAGGCGGATATTTTGACCCAGGACAATGGGCAAAATATAGCGAAGAAGAGTATGTGGAATAATAAAGTAAACTTTCGATGGGAGGCAGACGAATGTCAAACGAAGAATATGCAATAAATATTCTAATTCAAATGTTACTAGATCTAGCTATCAAAACACTTGAAAAACAGAAAGCGACATCTGAATTAAAACCACCTACAGATGACTGGGAAACATACGCAAATCGGCTATATGACTTGGCTTATTTGAGTGGGTATAATGATGGATTGATTGCGAAAGAGAGGAAAAATACTGATGGAGATAATAAAAGAAATTAACTACGATTGGATGTGGATATTTGGATTGGTTCTATTAATAATTGGGATTATTTTGTTTATAATCCTTATCATATTTAAAAGTGAATTGTCCGCGATTGGGATTCCTGCGCTCCCATTTGGTGTAGTATTCCTTGTCGTTGGTATGTGTTATGGGTCTCGGTTTCGTGTAAAACTATGTGATACATACACAGTATCTGAATTAATAAAACAGTGCGAGTCGGTTGAGTATGAACCAAACTATGGTACATGGCTTGTGCGATTTAAGGAGGATAGATAATATGAAATGTGAAACTTGTAAATATTGTCAACAGTCTTCTTATGAGATAAAAAGTAAACAAGTTAATGTGGCTTGTTGTACACTATCACATTATGTCGTTAAAGCAGATAAAGAGCATAATTGTACTTTACACAATAAAGACTTATCTGGATACGATATTTGTTATAACTGTAAATATTATTCTGGAGGTAGTGATTGGGGATTATTCTGTAGTCATAAAGATATGTATCATCATCTTGGAAAGTTTAGTGATGATCCATGTGATTATTATGAAAAATAAAATAGAACTTTTATAGGAGATTAACATTATGATTAATTCTTTATGAAGTGTATGAAACTTGTTTGTTCATTTCAGACAAACTACTTTTATCATACTGCCATATCCATCATGCCAGGGGCGGTGTTGTTGAGACTTATGGTGGATCTGTTTGAATCCGGTACTGTCCTTGGTGGGCTAGGATATGTCGGCAAATCATATCATTTTGCTGACGTTGGCAATATGTTATATAAAACATATTTGATAAAAATATGTCACATATAACATATTTAAATAAAATTTTTATAATAGGAGGATAAACATGACGAATTTAGAAAAATTAATAGAAATAATAAACTCTAATAATGGAGTTGAACTCTACAATTGGATGGAAAGATTTGTATATTGGGTTACTGGCGGATATTTTGATGTAGGAGATTGGGCTGAATATAGTGAAGAAGAGTATATGGAATAATAAAATAAACTTTTGATTGGAGGAGAAATAAATGGATAAAATAAACGGATTAATATATCTCTTGGGAGAAGAAAATGTAGAAGATTTAAAGAAAGGTCTTGTTAAGCTGATTTTAGATCAGGCTGAAAGCGACCTAGAATCATATAGTAACTATCTTCTGTATCCGCCTGACATGACAGATATAATTAAAGACGCTATGGAAAGCACGGAAAAGAAAGTATCCAAGATGTATAAGGATGCGGTTATAGAAATTAACCAAGGTTACATAGACAAGATGAAAGAGTATATGTTTCATCAGACCGAAAAACCGGCATTGCGATCAAAAATATACGATTATGCTGATAGTTTGAAATACAGAGGTAATGAGTATAGTAAGGAATATCAGATATCACAGGAGTTATTTAAGATATTAAAGGAAACAGAAAAATAAAGTAAACATTGTACGAGGTGTAATAATATGAAAACATTAGTTGTTATTGATATGCAGAAAGATTTTATTGATGGTGCGCTTGGTACAGATGAAGCGATTGCTATCATCCCTAATGTTAAAAAGAAGATTAAAGAATATGTAGACAACAAGTGGGATATTGTGTTTACACAAGATACTCATTATGAAGATTACTTGGAAACGAATGAAGGTAGGCATCTGCCGGTTCCGCACTGTATTGTAGGATCAGATGGTCATAAGATTCCTACTGATCTACTTCCTACGGACTATGAGTACGTTGTGTGTATGAAGTCTACCTTTGGTTCCAGGTCTTGGCTTGAAAATGATCTTATCAATTTTGAGGATTCGGACATTGAGATAATCGGTCTTTGCACGGATATTTGTGTAATCACAAACGCACTTATCTTAAAGACTTGCTTCCCAGAGAATAACATCATTGTTGATGCTTCCTGCTGTGCAGGTACTACACCGGAGAAGCATAAGGCTGCACTTGAAGTGATGAAAAGCTGTCAAATAGAGGTTGTTGGTGAATGATGTAAGGGAATAGATAATAAGGTATGTTTGGATCTTTCGTTGACTATAAGGAGAAAATTGTATGACACAAATAGTAGAAATTAAAGACAATTCATTTTGGGAATATGATGTTAATAAAGCCATTTATGATTTCGAGGCAGAGTATGGTGTAGAACCACATATGATTATTGGTAGAAATTTTATTGAGTTAATTACAACTTCATATGATTGGATCAATGAAAAATCAATAGATAAGTCTAAAGGTATCGTTGCAAAATATAAAGGTGTGTCGTGTGAGTATGATCCTGATATATCTTGTATAATTTTAAAAGCATAAAAGTAATTTTTGATAGGAGAATATGAGATGACTAATGATTTTAGAAGGATATTTTGTCCTACTCCAGAAGAGCAAAAAGAAAACTTTGAACGATATATTCCTCCTATTCCAGGGTGGAAAGTTACGGAATCAGCAACAGAGTGTCCAATATGTGGAACACCTGGTATTGCAATTAGTGAAAGCACAAACCAAGAACCCGTGTGGCATACATGCAGATCGCAAGAATTAACCATACAAAAAACGACATATATTCGTTTCGCATGTCAGGCGTGTCGATATAAATGGGAGGTTGGAACCCGTAATTTAGAAAAACCTAAACGAGAAGTAAAAATGAACACAGTTGAAACACATCGTGTGCCTACTAATTTTACGGTGTATACGGAACATACACCGGTAGGAGATATTGTTATCACCAAAAAGAATTCACATGGTAAAACCCAAATTATTAAGGCATTTGAAGTAGATGGTCGCCAAATTAAATTCTATGATCCGAAGGTGTGGTGGGGAGATACTGTTATATTGACGTATGACCGGATGGTTGAGGAAGAAGTCGATAACTTTAAATACATAGTACCGCATATGCCGACGACAATAAGATATTAAGAAGAAAATGACATTAAAACAGATTTTTTGTTTTAATAAGGCTATTTTAGGATTTTAAGGGTAAAATAGACGGTTAAGGGGTTGCTTTAGACTTTTAAATAAAAACTACTTTTGATAGGAGGTTTATTAATGAAATATGTAATGTCGCATCAAAAAGTGGTCAATAATGGAGATACAATAGGGACTTCTTGTATTATATGTGGAGAACCAGTTTTATTTTCTAATGATGAATTTGAGAGATATAAAAAAGGATTGCATATTGATTCAAAAGTATGTAATCAATGCAAGGATGCGGTTAAATGGGTTAGGATACAAAGACAAAAATGTTATAAAGAAGATATTTGACAGGAGGATATTATGACCGAAAAGAAATTATATACTTGTGATATTTGTAAAACCGATTATGCGGATAAAGAAAAAGCTAAAGAATGCGAAAAAAATCATAAATCATTAGAAACAGCTGAGATTGTAGGAGTGTATAAATCTAAGGGGAGCATACCTGATGGAGTCCCCGTAAAGATAAGAATTAAATTTAAAGGGATGGATAGAGTTGTGGAGTACAGTGCATAAAAACAAAGTTTGATGGGAGTTAGATATGAACATACTCACAGATGATGAATATTTAGTGGTTGAACCATGTGTTAGTTGTGAAAAAAGCTATGTTGAAGATATTTGGTGGGAATGGTGTTGCGATGCTAAAAAATGCATTCATCAAAAGGAATATGAGGCGGTTTCATTGATTCCACCAGAGCAAAGAGAATAAAAGAATAGTTTGATGGGAGATCATATGACAAACTATGAGTATATCAAAAACAACATATCTGAAAGAGATCTTGCTTATTATATATTCCCTCATGCCATGAAACCTAAGGATCGTCCTCCTTTGTTCTCAGATAGAATATACGGAGCATGGAGTACATGGGCAGAGTCGGCATCTCCAAATAGAGGAAATATGGCAAAAGGAGACCATAATGGAAAAATCATAGAGAATAATCCGTCTATTTGGATGTTTGAGAGATGGACATATCCCGACGGAAGCTGGCAAAGTAAAGGCAGGAATAGCATTATCTCGTTCTTGGTATGGCTGAGTATGCAGTATAATCCAGCAGAATGGGAAGAGAGTGAGTAGTATTATAAACTATACGACGGAAAAGGTGGTGTGAATATTGGCCTCAAAAGGTAAGGGATCAATATCCCTAAGAGATGTACAAAGGACATTGCGAGATAACGGATATGTGTTGGAAAGGCAGAACAGGCACTTTATCTATAAGAAACAGGAAACCAACGACACCTTCATTTTGCCGAGAAATTGCCACGACATGTTGATCAGGAGAATGTATAAAGAACACGGTATTCGTACATAATGCACAAAGGGATGTGTCATAATTATGGCACATTCCTTTTGACATTGTGACGATTTTATTGTATAATGCAAGTAACTAAACAGAGAGGACTAACCGAAAGGAGGTGGTGCGAATGTTAAGAGATAAGTACGAGTTGCAACTCAAGCTGCAAAAACGATTATATAAAGTAGGTAACACAAAGGAAAACTTTGACGAATTTCGAGACCGGTTAATTCAAAAATATAATCTCCCGGTTGATATCATCTCGGATATTGTGTCTGGCAGAAAAAGTCTATCCAGTTTTAATGAGTTAGAAAACTATTGGTTTTGTAATGAACTCGATAAAACGCTTGTACCGGAGTTCTTTACAGATCGTGAAGTTAGACAATTTAAGGGTTTAAAATACATCAAGAAGGATCCTGTTTTGCCAATAAATGTACCCGCGCATGAAGTACGTTATGATCAATGGATTGGAATATTAAAAATTGCTGATCTGATGAAGCTTAGAGATGCGGGATTGATCAGGTATAATGCCGATACGCAAAGGGCACTACAAGTGATGATTCGTGGAGAAGAAATAACATATAAACCATTTGTTAACCAGACAGCTGTTCAAAAAATCTATAATCTCATTAAGGATGGAGATTTTATTCCCAATACGATTACACTCAACTTAATACCATACGAGGGTGACGAGAAGCCATTTGATTATGATCATAAAAATAAGATAATGTGTATTAATAGGTTACGCTGTATAGACATTGTCGATGGGTACCACAGACTAAAGGCGTTCGAACGAGTGTATGATGAAGATCATAGCTTTGATATGACGATAGAGGTTCGACTGATTGCCTTTGATGAATCCAGGGCTAAACAGTTTATCCATCAAGAAGACCAAAAAACAAAAATGCGCAGGATCGATAGTGCCGGATATGATCAGAGAAATGAATGTAACCTCCTGCTTCAGGAGATTAATCAAGGCTATGATATACCGGAATTACACGGCAAGATTAATATGAAAGAAGGACTCGTCAGGCTTGGGGTAGCATCTAAAGCATTGTCTAGGGTGCTACCGAAAAAGAAATGGACATCGATACAAAAAATCAAATTTAAGAATCTATTAACGCAGCACTTACGACAAACGATATATGACAACCCAGAGTTAAAAGATGAAAGGTGGACGGATGAGCAGATAATGGGTATTTTTGGAGGCATATCTGTCCCGCAGGAAGGCGGTGAAAAGGTATGAAAATGTACAATGAGGAACAGAAACAACGGTTTTTGAGTGAGATTGATATAAAGAAATACCCTGACAACTACTGGCCATTGACGTTTGATAGATATGAACCAATTGAATCTAGTAAAGGAAAAGACTTATATAATTTTACAAAATCGGATATTTTTGAAGCTCATAAATATCAAAACTATAAATCGTTTGAGACGTTATTAGTACATCATATCAACCTGAAGAATTATGTATATTGGGCAATGCGAAATAATTTAGTAGACGATGGCATGAATCATTTTGCTGACTTTACTCACCAGGAGATATATCAATGCGTTAATCAGTTACAGATCAAGATGAGCATCTTAACTCGTGAAGTTGTAGAGAAGAGCGTTGGAAATATCAAGAATCCAAGAGACCGGTTTATGGTGATGTGTGTATATGAAGGGATTCGTGGAAAGAAGTTTAGCGATATGCTTAGTCTACACATCGAAGACTTTAATGTAGAAAATAAGACGGTCAAGCTGCCAAATGGTATTGTTAGAAGCGTGTCTCCAGTGTTAATTGATCTGGCGTTTAAAGCAAACGAACAAAGCGTATATATTGGAAATCCAAATTTACATGACTTGTATGGTAAAGTCATTGTTAAATCAACAGAGACACCTACGGAATTTAAAACTCCCGAACAGTTGTATACGAATTGTATTAGAGCGTTCCGAAGAGCCTTTGATGAGATGGGTTTTGATGGTGTTATATCTACCAACAGTCTATATACCAGCGGAATGATTGATAAAATTAATCAGATGGCGGATGAGCATAAAGTGACAGCAAAAGATGTGTTATTTGAGCCGGATCTGTGGAAAGAATTACTGAAATATTACTCAATACCACGATCAACAAAAGCTAGATTCATGATGAAGTATGGTGATTTTCTAAAGCAATAAGTATTATTTCTGCCCATCCAAATGGTGGGCAGAACGTTTTTTCGAAAAAGCCATGAACTAATACTTGACAATATGCGCGAGACTATGATATGATGATAGTGTCCGAGATAGATACGCACCTGTGGCGTAATTGGCAGCCGCACGGGACTTAAAATCCCGGGGTCTTTGACCGTGCGGGTTCGAGTCCCGCCGGGTGCACGATAGAACCTGAAGAAAGGAGGTAGCCGATGAACAGTGAGTAATGAACAATGGAAACAACAACGCATGTTTTGTTGTGAAGGGCATGTGTTTGATTTTAAAGAATCAGTCGGAAACGTTACAAATAAACGTTGTCCAATCTGTGGAAATAAAGCAAAGTTGGTTGATATACCAATAAGTCTAGATCGGTATTTATATATTAATGCCGATCAAAAATATTATGATTACTGACAGTAACTAACCATTGGAGGAAACAAGGTTGAAGATTTCAAGACAATCTGTTGAATTGTTTAAGCACGATATTGACCCATACAAATTTATAGAAAAATGCGCCCGTACTTGTTATAAATCCGAGGATAAGATCACAGACGAATCAGCTGTTAAGATGGTTACATCTTTGGCTGCGAATAAGCATCTTACCACATTGGAACATGAATATGTTTATTTTTGGCTGGATGATTATTTGATGGAGCAATTCATAGCTGGTGCTTTGCCGGAAGACCTGCGGTATATACAATGTGGCGCTAATTATATCTCTGGGTCATTTAGGGCGTTTTTGGAGCTGTTCGAGCGACAGAATTATTATCCAATAAATAAGATGAAAGCATTGCTCCATGTTAAATACCCTGAAGTTTTTAAAGAAGACACTCCGATTTTTATTGATCAGGACAGCCCGAAACTAATCGTTGCGGATAGGAAAGAAATCGAAAGAAGTGACGAGTATGTTGGTGACAAGATGAGAATGATTCCACATACATTCAAGTTTGTTACAAACAGAGCTGTAGCCAATGAATTGACTCGCCATCGAGCCAATATAGTCTTTAGCCAGGAATCGACGAGGTATGTGGACTATGGTAACGATAAAAATGATCATCAGATTACGGTGATTGCGCCGGATATACATGCGACAGATATCTTAAACTATGAGAACTGGCACTATGCAATGTTGATGGCTGAGACACAGTATATGAATCTGCGCAAGGGTGGCATTCCAGCAGAGATAGCGAGGGGTGTACTACCGTTGGATCTGAAGACAGAGATAGTAGTTACCGCTACGGAAGAAGAATGGCAACACATTGTGGATCTTAGGTATCACGGTACAACCGGCAGACCACATCCGCAGATCAAGGAACTTATAGGTATGGCGTATCCAATTTTACAGGAGGAGTCAAATGGAAGAATTCGGTAAGAATAATCAGCGCAAGCTGGTCACAAAACACGACAGAAAGATTGATCGTAACATTGCACGTTGGCGTATGAAGCAGCGTGGAATAACTCAGATTAATAAAGACAAGAATGGTAATGGTGGTTATTTCGCCAATAATTGGCGGGATTATGTGCATTGATAAGGAGGAAATAAATAATGGCATTTGTTAAAGCAATGCGTGAAAAGGTTCATGGAAAAGTTATTTTTGTAAGCCCAAGTGGCGGCGGCAAAACACAAAGTATGTTGGAAATGGCGACTGGATTAGCTAGAAAATCTGGTAGCCGAATTGCATACATTGGAACAGAGGGCGATAGAGATAAGTTATATGCAGGTAAGAAATCTCCGCATGGTGATTACTATTATGATTATGACTTACTACAGTTAAAAGAATTTTCACCTGAGTCATATATTGCAGCCATTGATGAAGCTGTTGATGGTGGATATAAAGTGATTATTGTGGATAGTCTTACGCATGAGTGGAAATTTATGAATGATCTTCATGATAAGATGCCAGGTAATAGTTTTACCAATTGGTCAAAACTCAAACCTAGACATCACAAGCTGAATGAAAAAATTTTGAATGCTCCTGCACACATTCTTTGTAGTGCAAGAGGTAAGGACGAATGGGTACTTGAAGAGAAGAATGGGAAGCAGGTTCCTAAAAAGGTTGGACTTGGGTCTCAGACAGATAAAGATATAACATATGAGGTAATGCTCTCGCTTCAGCTTGATCAGGATACACATGTTGCCCATGCAGACAAGGATAATACGGGTCTGTGGGGTATGGACAGATACTCCGTGATTAACGCAAAAGACGGTGAAGCACTTTACGATTGGTGTAATAGCGGAGCAGTACCAACACCCAAGGCACCACCAATTCAGACGAATGTTGAACCAGTAGATGTTCCAAACGATGATTTAGACGCCCTTAAGAAACAGATTATTGCAAAGTGTACCGAACTTGGTGGACAGAAATCTGAAAAAGTAATGCAGACGGTTAAGAGTCTGGGAAATCCTAATGCACTTAAGACCGTTGAAGACGCACAGAAGTATTTAGAAGCACTTAATAATTAAGAATAAAAGGAGAATTTTATGAACAAAATTATTTTTATGGGTCGGCTCACACATGACCCGGAAATTCGTTTTAGCACTGGAGAAAATGCCACATGTATTGCAAATTTTAACCTTGCTGTAGACAAGAGATTTAAGAAGAAGGACGACACTAACGCCACAACAGCCGACTTCTTCCGTATTACAGCACTCGGGAAGCTTGGTGAATTTGTACAGAAGTATCTTACTAGAGGAACAAAAGTTCTCGTCGAAGGACGGGTCGAAAACAACAACTATACAAACAAAGATGGACAGAAGGTGTATGGATTCCAGTTTGTAGCAGAAAACATTGAATTCTGTGAATCAAAGAAAGCACAGGAATCAAATAATACCGCAGCTCCACAGGATAATTCATTTGTAGATGTCCCGGAAGGGATTGAGAATGATTTGCCATTCAAGTAAATCATAACTAACTTCCTCCATGGGCGGGAAAAATGCGACTCTCCCGCCCACTTTTGGAGAGATACCCAAGTGGTTTAAGGGATCGGTCTTGAAAACCGACAGGTCAGTAACTCTGACGCATGGGTTCAAATCCCATTCTCTCCGCTCGCCTCCATAGGGCGAACCTCCTCTCGCATAACCCTGGCGGTAGTATAGGTGAGACCGCCATTAAGGACACTTAGGTCAGTTGGTTAGACCCCTCGGCTCATAACCGAGTTGTCGTAGGTTCGAGTCCTACAGTGTCCACTATGTGCCTTTAGCTCAGGTGGTAGAGCACTTGACTTTTAATCAAGTTGTCGGCGGGTTCGAGTCCCCCAAGGCACAATTTTCGGGGTGTAGGTCAGTTGGTAGACCGCTTCGTTTGGGCCGAAGAGGGCGCACGTTCAAGTCGTGTCACTCCGACTAATCCATAACCACTCTTTATACTATGGCGTCCATGGTAAGCCAACGAGTATTCTGATGTTATGGACATATAGTATCTTCTACCTTCCGGTGTATAGGTTAACCGGAAAATATAGACATATGGTGTAATGGTAGTCGATTAAAGTTAACAGCATACGGAAGTGTTTAAACCGAGGTTCAAGTTCGATTCTTGATATGTCTGTTATATACAGTATTGAGTGAAATCTATAGTGAGTAGCTCAGTTAATGTATACAGTTTTCGTGCAATAAGTTTCTGTAAAAAACATTACTCCCACAACCTCTGCTATGCAAGTTGTGGTGCAACACACAAAGATATTTTTGGCCGGTTATCATAACAGTAGTGAACTGGGCTTTGACCCCAGGTGCGCAGGGGCAGCACCTGCACCGGCTGCTAATTAACCTACATTCGTTCGAAAACTTATAAACCGTAGGTTAGATAAAAGAAAGGAATTAAAATGCAAAAATGCGGTTGGACACACTGTAGTTGTGGCGGATATATCTACGATAATCAGCCAAAGATTAGAGTTGGAAAGAAGTGGTATCACGAAGAGTGTGCGAAGGATCGTGAGCTGATTCAGGATATCATCACAAAATTTATTGAACAGGTTAATTACGCCCAAATTCCTGTCCTCAGGAAAATCGTAAATGACATTATTTATAACGAGATTAAGCCAGCGGAATACGTTATGTTCGCCCTTAATTATGCAATAGCGCATCCAGAGATGAAACTTACATACCCACAAGGGTTATATCGTATTTGCAATTCGCACGATATTTTAACAGCATGGACTCATCAGGTGGCAAAAAATGCAGTTGGTAGTCACCGGATTGAAATCAACGAAGTGGATCAGCCAACCACAGTTATTAACAAGACAGCAGGAAAGAGGATGGTATCAGACCTCTTTGAGTAAATGGGGGAAGTCATGGCAAATCCAATAGAGACAATGGTGTCAGAAAGTGCAGAGGCTACAGTGGTAGCTACTGCACTTAAGCATCCGGAATTTACTCTTCATTCCGAGATGTTAAAACCAGCCTATTTTTACCACAGTGAGAACGGATGTTGGATGTGGGCAATTGAGGAGTTGTATAAAAACGGAATAACAAACATAGATGTACTAAATCTTACCAATGTTATTCAATCTAATAAAGCCGTAGCAAAGACAATGGAGTCTAAGGGGTTAACCGATATAAAGCAGTATATGGAACTATCGTCTTTTGCAGCCAGGGATACGGTTGAAGAATATATGTTGGCTGTTAAAGAAGTCCTGACAATGGCGTATAAGCGGGATTTGTATAGGACAATGAATGGATTGATTAGGGACTGCACCAATGTAGAAGTCGACCTAAAAACACTTGAAAAGAAGTTACACAAAGACATTAATGGTGTCACTGAGAAATATATCATAGACGACGATATGCATTCTGATGGGGACGATATTGACGATACGTGGGAACAAATCGTTGAGGATAGAAACGATGATGGCAGCTATGGTATTCCGACTATTTTCCCATCGCTTACGAAACTTGGAGTGGTACATGAACGTGGCGACATGATAATGGTTTGTGCTGCTTATAAACAGGGTAAATCAACCATTTTATTAAATGAAACCACGCATAAGTTAAAAATGGATATGTCTGTTCTATACCACGATACGGAGATGAATAATAAGTTATTCACAATTAGAATGTTGGCTAATTTAACTGGAATACCACAAGATCGCATTAAACGTGGCGGGGTTGGAAAAACAGAAACAGAAACAATAAAAGATGTTAGAAATTGGTTGAAAACTCGTCACTATAAACATATCTTTGCTCCTAACTTTAGTGAAATCGAGATTTACAATCAGTACAAAGTTTTCATGTATCGATATGGAGATAATTTGTTTGGCGTTTACGATTACTTCAAAGCCAATGAAAAGGATATGTCAACAAATTATAACGTTCTTGGTATCCAAGCCAATTTTATGAAGAACGAAATCGCAGGAGGTCTTAATATTCCAGTGTTGGCCGCCGCACAGTTAAATCGTATTGGACAGATAGCAGAGAGTGTTAAATTAAACAATATTGCATCGGCAGGAATAACATACAGAATGAAAACCTCGGAGGAAATAATGAATGATGGTGGTTTAGACGCTGGTAACTATGTATTACATGTTGATTTTGCGAGATCCGCAGAAGCGATGGATGAAGATGAGTATATCAATATCACAACTGATGGTTCTCGCATGAGAATTCAAGAAGCAGAAAAGCAACCTGTGAAACATAATCCGTTTGAAAAGGAGGGCGATGACAGTGATAACAATTAATGATCGTGTACGTGATGTGTTAACCGATGAAGTGGGAACTGTTATAGATATCCGAAATGGATATTATGAGGTGGAACTTGATAAGGGAGATAACAATGTGTATTTAGAGTGCGAGATTTGCCCCGATGTCAAGGAGGTGGTTTAATGTGGCAGAGTTGCGACAGACCGCCTGTGCCTTTTGTAAGGGTAGAGGTTCGTGATCCAAACGGACGACTATATCTTGGGTTTTATAGCGGTCATCAATGTTGGCTGGAGACAGATGGTCATAATGTGATTAAGAACCCAAGTATGTGGCGCTATATCAATGGAGACTCTGCATTAGAAAGAGAGTATAAATTCAAGATACAGGAGAGAAACACAACGAAAGGGTAGTAGGATGAAGCGAGGAACAAAAATCATAAGGAATGCGATCCGATGCAAAACCTGTGGCGAAGTCATTGAAAGCAAGCATGTGCATGATTGGGTGTGTTGTACGTGTTGGAAAGAGTCAAACGGTAAGCGTGGATGCTTTATTGACGGCGGTCATGAGTATTGCAGGGTCGGCGGTGACATAAATAAAATTGACATTTTATCGGAGACCAGACCATACACTGACGACGAGGTTGACGAATATAATAGACGCCAAGAACAGCTAGCAAAGGATTATGATTTTGTAAAACCTAATTACATGGAGAAGGATTAGTATGCAAGAGTGGGAATTAACACCAGAAGAAATAAGAAAAAAGTTGGATGAGATGGAGTGGAGTTTTAGTAGGGTCAATGCCTACGGATCATGCAATTATGCTTGGTATTTATCGTACCTTGAGAAACAAAGTGGTGAAGAAAATGCGTATGCTCAGTTTGGAACACTTTGTCATAAATGTATTGAGCTATTTTTAAATGGCGAATTAGACATCTTTACTGCAGCTCAGTGGTACCAGGATCATTACAGAGATTATGTGACATGTGATTTTCCGCCGAATAGATACGCCGACTTAGGACAAAAGGCTTATGATCAGGGGTTGGATTATTTTAATAATATATCTTTTGATTTCGACAGGTACGAAGTGCTGGGTGTGGAAAAGGAATATCACTTTAAGGTAGGAGAGTATAGATTTAAAGGATATATAGATGCCCTGTTAAGAGATAAACAAAATGGTGAAATTATTATCTTGGATCAAAAATCGTCTAGTTTCAAATATCTTAAAGATGGTAGTGTTTCTAAATCCAATCAGCAGCAGTTTGATCATTATGTAAAGCAGGAATATATCTATAGTATTCCTGTCTTGGAGGAGTATGGAAAGGTTGATTGGCTAACCTGGAACATGTTCAGAGACCAAAAGACACTCAAACTACCATTTGAACAGGATAAACTCGAAGAAACAAAACAATGGGCGATAGATACGATTCATCAGATTGAACAGGAAGTTCTGTGGGCGCCGGATAATTCAAAGTCATTTTTCTGTAATATACTTTGTGACCATCGACTTTCCTGCATATATCGACCAGTTGGAGGTTAACATGAGTAAGGATAATCGCCATAAACGCATGACGGATGAAGATAAATTCGACCGTAAATATGCATGTTGGGTAAAAAATTGCCGTAAAGCATGGCATTTTTGGAAACATAAAACACGTCGAGACTTTCGTCGCCGAATGAAAGGGCAAACGAGAAAGGAGTGGGAGAATGGGGAAGTTTAAAGATCATCACATTAGCGGTAAATGTGATTTTTGTGATCACCTTGCTATACACGCAGAAGATGTTCCGGATAACGAAAGAGATAATAAGGTAGAAGAGATTCTTCGTAATAGTTGCATTAAAATAATAGGCAAAGATGGACGAGAACACGACCTAAATATTAATACAATAGAAGATGCAGCGAAGTATTACCCATATCTCATGGTATTACATGCATATAGCTGTGGTAAGCACAGCATAGTATTGAGTTCGACTTCGTTTATAGACAGTGAAGAGCAGGGGTTTTTGAAATATAAAATAGATTCTGTCATGAAATATTACAATCGTTGTAAACGTAAGAAAGAAAAATTTGATCCTGAGATATGCGTGAAGGAACTGAGTTGGTGGAGAGATAATGACGACACGCTTTTAGAAATTGCGCAACGTATCTTGAAGGATGGCAAGAAGGCCGATTTCTCAGATATCCACTCTCCAAGTTGGGAGTGGAGAAGACGCGAGTGGTGGGAAGATATGGTAGAGCTGGGGTATTCAGAGATAGAAGCATTTAACTGGTGTTTCAATGAATTTTACCCGTCAGATGAAGTGATTAAACGTAGGTTGGGGAGATTGATAAATAGAGAGGGTTAACCGATGCGGTATAGCCAGGAGGAATTAAATGAGTTAGCAAGTAAAATCAGCTTAGTTGACTATATTGAGCAGACAGAAGAACTGCATCGCAAGGGCGACAAGTATTTTATAAAATGCCCGTTTCATGAGGGGGATGATACACCGTCGTTGTGCATTTACCCGGACACAAATACGTGGCATTGTTTTGGATGTGGTGAAGGCGGGAATATTTTTAACTGGATCATGACTAAGGATAATGTTGGATTCGGAAAAGCGGTTGAGAGAGTTGCGAGCATCCTTGGTATCGAATTCAAACCACACATTGAAACCCCTACGGTGCAGTTCTTTAAGACGCTACACAAGCAGAATACAGGTATGAAAAAACAACACGTTGAACGACACGTTCTGGATTGGAATACCGACTATATAGAAAAGTATAGCGACGAGTTACCACAGGAATGGTTGGATGAAGATATGACTCCCGAAGCCTTGCGACACTATAACATTCGGATTGACAAATCGGCAAATCGGATCGTATATCCGGTACTTGATTCAGATAACAGATTTATCGGAGTTAAAGGACGAACACGGATTAAAGAATATAAGTTGCTTGGTCTACAGAAGTATATTAATTACGACAAAATAGGAACAATTGACTATTTTCAGGGGTATCAGCAAGCAATTTCAGAAATTAAATACAGGAAATCCGTAATTATTTTTGAGGGGATTAAAAGCTGCATTAAAGCATGGGGTTGGAATATTAAGAATACTGTGGCTTCTGAGACAGCGGCATTATCGGATGGTCAGCTTCAGCTACTAATTAAAAGCGGACTTGCCGAGGTTATTATTGGATGGGATACAGATCAAGAACTCAAGAAAATAGTGGGAGATCCAAAGATACAGATGCTTAGGCGGTTTACAAAGGTGGGTGTAATCACCGACAAGAATCATTTACTTGGAGAAAAGATGGCTCCGACAGATAGGGGAGAAAGTGTGTTTCGAAAACTATTGGGAGAGAGGATAAGAATATGAATAAGTTGCCAACAAAAGAAGAGTTTTTTAGTAGTGGTGAGGCTGACAATATTGATATTTACAAGGACAAGGAATTGTTTATATGTCCCAAATGTGGAGCAGGTGTCCATGTGGACTGTTCAATTATATTTGCCACAGATCCGCCAAAACGTAGATACTACTGTCTAAACTGTCAATATAGATATATAGGATAGGGGGGCACATATGACAAATCAAGAATTGTTGGACGCTGGGTATAAAAGATGGGATCCTCCATCATACATTGAGTGTTGTACGGATTTGTTTCAAAAATGTGTGAGTGACGATTATGGGAAACGTTACTTTATTAATATTTATCGATGGGATTTTTCACGGTATGAAAGAAAAGGATTTGAGACAGCTCCAAGGTATGAGGCAGAGGTTCAGTTTACACATAAAAATGGACAGACGGTAGATTCTACTTGTTATAACGGATGGGAATTAAAAGATATTGAAAAATACTACGCTGATCTGTGGGCGTTAGGATGGTTTAAATACTACGAACAATGGGGGAATACAAACCATGACAAAGAAGAAGAGGAAGCAGAAGAAAAAACTTCAGATGCGGAACAAGCGTCTGATTAAAAAGTATTACTGGCTTATGCCGAGAGATTGGCGAGGTAAGATCCCCAAAAACTATGACTATACATGGATAGAATGGGGGTGGAGTCCTGGATGGGATAAAGCTTTTGGGCAGATGTATATGGATGAGCTTGGCGCTGCCATTAATGAATCAGGTCAGAAGGACTTCACTATACTTCAGATTAAAGAAAAATACGGTCAAGCTCGCCTATATTGTGGCGGATCGTCTAACAAGGTACATCGGATCATAAACAAATATGAGCACATCTCTCAGAACGTATGCTATTGGTGTGGGCGAGAAGCACCGATGGTTGGTAAATCATGGATAACTCCGGAGTGTTTTGACTGTTACGTAAAACGATGGAAAAGGTGGAAACCAAATGATGATATAGAGGTTATTAAGAAAGGCTATGATGAAGAACTGTGTGATGAGCCGGATGAAAACGGCGAATTTCATATTCCAAACAGTTACACCGTTAGTTATTTGAAAGATGGTGGAAAAACCCAAGAAGTAATCGACATTTCAGACACGGTAGAAAAGATAAGAAGGCGACAGGCTAAATGGATCAAATACGGAATATGAGAATTGAGTGGAGATTGGAGGAAGAGTTGGAATGGTAGTTCAATATAGATATAACGATACGAGATTAATCCAGGCTGCTCTGGATTCCATAAAGGCTGAGTTAGACCGTGTTAACTTTAATAAACATAAGAAAGAAATGCCATCCCCATTCAACAATACTGGAGTGTCTTATAGCAACCCAACATTTTCGGTGGCTGCATATGACTGGAATGATAATAGTCATCCAAACTTTACTTATAAAGATCTAAAAGTGTGGTGGTATAAGCATTCTAATCGTGGTGTTTACGCTGAATGTGGTCATAGACTTACGTATGATGATCTTAATAATATGATTTTGGAATGTTGTAAATCAATCGCATACGACTGGGAGGTTGGCAATGAAGAGTAATGTGAATATAGATATTTCCTTCTTTGGCATATTAACAATAGTATTTATCGTGCTGAAGTTAACAAAGGTTATTAATTGGTCTTGGTGGTGGGTGCTGGCACCTACATGGATTCCAATAGCAATAGTTGCAATTATCGTAGTTGTAATAATGGTTAAGAACAAAATGCAGAGTAGGAAGAGGTGGTAATCGTGAGTCGTCCTGACGTGATTGTTGCAGAACTGGATAGATTGTACGAGTTCGAAATAGATAAGTATGTTAAAGAATGTGATGATCTAAAACGTATGGGTTACAAAATATACCGCAATCCGGATGGGAAACACAAAGTAGTAGAGCCAGCAAGGTCGAGCGACATGTATGGGGATAATGACATTTATAATGCGTTTGGCGGTATATTCGGTCAGATTTTTGGAGGTGGAACACGATGAATGTAGGACTCGAAGAACAGGAAACTGTGATTAATTATAGACGAGAAGATATCTATGCAGAGATATGGACGTCTGACACCACAGTGATGACTAAGTTAGACAAGCGTGTTAAGTCGTCTAAAGATTGGGAACTGGTTAAGATTGAGAAGTTCACTGATGGTAGTGTGGCTTCCAAGATATATAGATGCCCTAAGAAGTTGGTTAGCTTCCGTGGTGAAATCAAGTCTAGGGTGATGACGGACGAACAGAAGAAATTGGCTGCGGAGCGACTAAAGAAGTCCAGAAAGAAAAAAGAGGTGGTCGAATGAAAACAATACATCAAAAAATAGTATTAATATTGACAATACTGATGCTCATTTCGAGTATAGCAGGACTGATTTTATCTATATATACGAATGAAATAACTCGTTTCAATTTTGTGATGGCACATGTTAATAACTTACTTTTAACCGTATATTTGGCACTTATTGGCCTTGTATTTTATAAAGTAAATATGATCATCGAGGAGGACGAAAACAATGAACATCAAAACACAGACGAATGTTGAGTATGAGTCACAGCAGGAATTTGCAGAGCATTTGGAAAAGATGCTGAAGGACGGTTATATTCTTGGAAGACTGTCGATTCCGAAGAAGAACAAGGATTGTCCGACAGCATATTATATGAAGAAGGAAGAAGCGGAGGAGTAAGGCGGATGTCGCCGATCTCATGAACTAATGAAATTTTGTTTTCATCAGGTCAATAAAGTAACAAATATTGCAGATTAACTACAAAATTCGTTATTAAAATACAAAATATTGTACATTAAATAAAAACTTAAGTAAGGAGGAAAGAGGTTGTGCGCACATTAAACCATGGTTTCCTTCTGAATAACATTGAATCAAAACAAAACTTTAAGGATATTACTTGGAGGCAGCCCATGTACCTTTTGGTCAATAGCCCAAAAGAAGAATAGAGAAACAGAAGCATCAGGAATGGGGTGGGAACTGTTTAAAAATTACTTGATAGCAAAAGATAAGTTTAAACCAGATTTTTTCTTATATGAGAATAATGAGTCGGCTTCACAAGCAATTAAAGATCAAATAGCAGAAGAGTTGGGATATCCGCTGACTCATATAGATTCAGCTTTGTTATCTGCTCAAAGACGCAGAAGGATATACTGTCATAATTGGGAATGTCCTCAACCACAAGAAAAAGGAATCTTGTTAAAAGATATTCTTCAACTTGAGAACAGCGTAGTCGAAAAAGAAAAAGCTTATTGTCTTTGTACTGATCACGCAGGTACCACAAGAGATTATTTTAAGAAACATCAGACTTGTATTGTGTTTGAGCCAGTTAGGGTAGGAGATATAGGTTCTACCGCTCAAGCCCATAGAGTTTATAGTTGTTATGGTAAATCTATAAATCTCACAGCTAACGGTGGTGGGCAAGGTGCTAAAACTGGATTATATTTCACTCCGCTACCACAAGAGCTGGAAGGATTAGTAGTTGATAAAGGGAAAATTTATAATATTAAAGATGGTTATATAGATATTAAAGTTGGCAGATTCCCGTGTAATATGCCAGACGGCCATTACATAATAAGGAAACTTACAGTTAACGAAGCGGAGAGATTACAAACGCTCCCAGATGATTATACAAAAGCACCTGGAGTTAGCGATACTCAAAGGTTAAAAGGTATTGGTAATGGATGGACTGCCGATGTAATTATATATATTTTGGAGCAAGGACTCAAAAACATACCGAGAGACACACCGTTAGAAGTATTGTCTATGTATGACGGCATCGCAACGGGATTATACTGCTTGAAGAAAATGGGTTTTACAAATATTAAGTATTATGCATCCGAGGTTGACAAGTATGCAATTAAAGTCGCCTTACATAATCATCCTGAGATTATTGAGATAGGTGACGCCTTCCAGGTAAGAGATGAAGATTGGAGCATAGAAAAATATGTATTATGAAAACGAAGAAACAGGATACCACCAGATCGGACAGTTCTACACACACCTTCTAAGTGATTTGGAGGGTGTGATAGATGCCTTAAGAGCTGGTGGTTATGAGGTTTGCAGGACATTGAGTGGCGACATGATCATAATGAAGCCAGGAGATTTTGATGATGATTTCATGTGTGAGTTGCTGAATGACGACGATGACGATGATATGCCTGGTGGCGGGAATATCACGAATTTTCCTAAGGAGTATTAGCAATGGGAACTAACTATTATCTTACAACAAAGAATAAAGACATAGCACACGAGTATTTTGCTGAAAAAATGGATTATGGTGGTAAATATCCTGAGTATGTAAGCAAGGAATATGAGCTTCACGATGTGCCGGATTTTTACTACGAAATCCATCTTAACAAGTTGAGTTGTGGTTGGAGACCTCTGTTTCAGCGCCATAAAGCGTTTACAACATTTCAAGGGCTGCTTGATTTTTGTAAAGAACATGTAGACGAGATAGAGATTGAAGACGAGTACGGCGAAAAATTTACGATTGGACAATATAAAAAGAAAATACTTGATCATGCTCATAGGACACCTGAGCCTTTGAAATGGGTATATGATATAAGTAATTTTGACAAATTCATTGCTGATAAAAACGATGAATACATTCCCAAAAAGACTCTACACACGATTAGCTGTGAGCCAGACGAAGCCGACATTTGGATTCCGTTTATTCACGATGAATATGATAAGACACGCAGAGAAGCAGCAAAGAGACTCGAAGTTGTAAATCCTTACTATGGTATTGACGAAATGGATTATTCTAGGGATCCGGACTATCCGGTAGACTGGGTTAGTGGTGAGTTTAGTTAGAGGAGTGTTGGTCATGAGTGTATTTCATTTTTGCAAAGACGGTGATCTACCGAAAAAGGCTGGATGTTACCTGTGCTTAAAGAGCTTTAATGGGAAAATTAAGAAAGAAAATTTGTGGTTCACTGTGTGCTATTTTTCTACAGATTTGTATCGAACAGATAAATACGATTTTTATCGTTATAAAGGAAAACATCAAAGTGGATGGTACGACTACGATAGTGACTTAGGACATTATGAGATAAAACCGCTCGCATGGATGGAGTTGCCGGAGATAACGGAAGAAGTAGTGAAAAAGTTGGGAGAGTGATAGGAGACAGTTATATGACAGAAGATGAACTGAAAGAAAAATACCCAGAATATAAACCAAATAAAATAGGTGCAAATTATAAGGATAGATCTGGTGAACGCCATGGTCGGCTGACAGTATTATATCGAACATATAGTAATACTACGAAAAATTCCCGTTGGGTATGCAGATGTGATTGTGGTAATTATGTTATCATTAGCGCCACGGGATTAAATAAAGATCATACGAAATCTTGTGGGTGTTATCAAAAAGAACAAACATCTAAAGCTCATAAAAAATATAATAAATACGATTTATCACAGGAATATGGGGTTGGTTATACCTCTAACACTAATAAATGTTTTTATTTTGACAAAGAAGATTATGAATTAATAAAGAATTATTGTTGGTTTGAAAATGATAAAGGATATGCGGTAGCGCATCAAAAAAATGGATTAAATATAAGACAACATAGGTTGATATTACGTCCCGATGTAGGCGACATAATTGATCATAAAAATCAAAATAGATTAGACAATAGAAAAGATAATTTAAGAATAGCCAATAAACAAACAAATGGAATAAATAGACCATGTAATGTAAATAATAAACTAGGAGTTAAGGGAGTTAGTCTTCAAACAAACGGTGATAAATATACTGCGAGAATAATGGTGAATGGGAAGACTATTTATTTAGGCTCATTTGATACAATTGAAGAAGCAAAAATGGCAAGAATGAATATGGAAAACAAGATATTTGGAGATTTTGCATATGAACAGGTATAATAATTATCATAAACATAGTCATATTTCTTCTCTGTTTGGTGGCGTAGGGGATAGTAATGTTAAACAAAAAGAGTATATAGATAGGTGTCTGGAACTTGGTCACACCAACTACTTCACCACTGAACACGGTGTCTTTGGGGATATTTTTGAGGCGTTTGATTTATGTAAAAATAACAACCTTCGTTGCCTTCCTGGACTCGAAGGTTATATTGTAGTTGATAATAACCCAGAACTCAAGGATAAATCCAACTATCACATAATGATTATTCCGCGTACTGATAAAGCACGTAAGAAATGTAACTACTATAATAGTCTTGCGCATATGAATGGCTTTTATTACAAACCCCGTTGGAGCTTGGAATACTTGATGGATTTTGACAAGGATGATCTCTATATTACAAGTGCATGTTGTGCGGGACTTCTCAGAGACGAGGATGGTATTGAGAAAATACTCATGCCGATTATCAACCATTTTTGGGATAGCGTGTTTTTAGAGGTTCAGAACCACGCCTTTGATATTCAGCGAGATATTAACAAAAAAGCGATAGCGTTATCAGAATCAACTGGACTTAAGCTTATAGCTGCTAACGACTCTCATTATATTTACCCTTGGCAAGCCAAGGAGCGTCATGATTTAATGGTTGGCAAGAGACAATTAGAGGGTAAGCCGGACGCATACTTTGTAGCAGAAGATGAATTTATATTAGACTTTCCTGATTACAATACTTTCTTTGAAAGATTTGAAAAGCAAGGAGTTCTCAGTGAGCAGCAGATTGAAGATGCTATCAATAATACTTTAATATTTGATAATATAGAAGAAATTCAGCTTGACTATGAAATTAAAATGCCAAATATTTATCCGGATATTCCTCTCGATGATAGGATGAAGATGCTCGAAGACTTAGTGTGGAAGAAGTTTGAGGAAACTAAAGTTAAAGAACATATATCCGATGAGGATTTACCTAAGTATATCGACGGGATTAACTATGAACTCCAAATAATTAAGGACACCAACGAACAAATACATACTTGTGACTATTTCTTATTTAATACTCGAAACGTTGACTTGGCGGTAAATAAATATGGCGGTATATTAACAAGAGGCGGGCGTGGAAGTTGCGCTTCTTTCTACACGAACAAACTTCTTGGCATGACTCAGCTCGATAGATTTAAGATCAATCTACCGATATTCCCTGACAGATTTGCAAGTACAGCGAGGTTGATTGAAAATAGAGCCTTGCCAGATATTGATTTCAATGTTGAGGCTCAAGAGCCATTTGTCAAAGCATCAAAAGAATTGCTCGGAGATAATGGCTGTTTTCCTATGGTGGCCTATGGTACCATGCAAGAAGGAGAGGCATTTAGAAACGTATGTAGAAGCCACGGATTACAATTTGACGAATTCAATGATGTTGCTAAAAATCTCGACCAATACAGAGAAGATAAAAAGTGGAAACCGTTAATAGAAGAGGCGGAACATTATGTAGGAACAATCGTCAGTGGATCAGTGCATCCATGCGCCCATGTTTTAAGCGATAAAGACCTTATGTATGAGTATGGAGTTGCAAAGTTTGGTGATTTTTACTGTGTTATGATTACATCCGGAGAAGCCGATCTGTTTAAGGTATTGAAGAATGACTATCTGATTGTTAGCGTGTGGAAATTAATTCATGAAACATTTGAAGAAATAGGCATTCCGATTATGGATGCGCATGATTTACTTGACGCTATCAAGGACGATCAAAGAGTGTGGGATTTATTTAAAAATGGAATCACATGTACCCTTAACCAGGTTGATTCCGATAATGGGATGCAACAGGCTAAACAATATGGGATTAGGTCATTCGAGGATGGTGCGTTGATAGCAGCGGCGATAAGACCATCGTTTGATGCTTGGAGGCAGAAGTTTTTAAATCATGAGAATTATTCCACTGGATCTGACGATCTAGACAAAGTCCTTAAACAGACACAACACTATATACTATTCCAGGAAAATCTTATGCAATACTTTGAGTGGCTTGGTGTTACCCCTGCTGAATCAATAGGATTGATCAAAAAAATTTCAAAGAAGAAGATTAAACCGGATGACTTTGCAAAACTTGAAACGAGATTGAGAGATAATTGGAAGATTCAGACGGGATCTGAAGATATGTTTGATGAGACATGGAAGATGATTCAAGGTTGTATGGCGTATGGATTTGCAAGTCCTCATGCTGCTGCAACGTCGCTTGATATGTGCTATGGAGCATATCTCAAGGTTAATTATCCGTATGAATATATGACAGTATGCCTTAATAATTATTCTGATGATGCAGAGCGTACGGCAAAACTGAAGAAAGAACTTGATTATTTTAATATCCAACTGAGTAATATTAAGTTTGGAATGTCAAGAGCCAAGTATTCATACAACAAGGAAAAACATCTAATCATAAAGGGTATTGGTTCTATTAAGTTTCTGAATGACGAAGTATCTGAACAATTATATACACTTTCACAAGAACGTGCATATACCAATTTCATAGACTTACTTAAAGACATTGCTATGAAGACCACATGTAACTCTCGCCAACTTGACATCCTTATCAAACTGAACTACTTTTCTGACTTCGGAGAAATCAACGAACTCCTATACAAGCGTGATCGATTTAATGAATTATTTGATAAGGCGAAAGGATTTAAAACATCCGTTAAAGCTTCAAAATTAGGGCTGGATTACCCATTTGTTGAGAAGTATTGTGCAGAATATAAACCGGCTGCAGTGAAAGAGGTCAATATAGATGCTATTACTGCGGCAATACAAGAACCAACTCGCCAGCAGAAGTTTGCGGAGATAGTAGAACAGTGTAAGAAGTATAAAAAAACCGGAGAATTTAATGGTTATAACTATGAAAAACTGTTTAAGCTGGCTGAAATACCTGAAGACATTAAACAACGATTTGCGACTAAAGTATCTGAGGCTGAATATAAAGAACTAGACTCCTACAATTTGTTACGCGAACTAAAATACAATGGATTGCCATGTTCTACACAATCTATTGTAAAGAATCAGCAGGAATATCTTGGCTACATAGAATATATAGATCCAAATGCTAATGCCAACCTTATATTAGTTACTAGACTGAACGCTACGTATTCGCCAGTATTCACGGCATACCGAATCAAAGATGGTACAACCTGTCAGCTGAAGGTACACAAGAGTCGTAAGCCGAATGATAGAACAGTGCTAAAATCCTTCCGTGACACACCATTTGAAGACGGCGATATTCTTATGATCAAAAAGTGGAAAAAGCAACAGAAAGTCAGAAAGGGCGGAGAGGGAGAAGAAGATTGGGTTCCTGTACCCGGCGTATTTGAATGGTGGATAAATGACTACGTAAAAGCCATAAACTAACCATTGCATTATATAACATTTCATGTTATAATATCATTGAGCATTGGTTGAAGGAAGGAAGGAATATGAGTAAACAGCATATTGGAAGTATTATTGGTATTATTGTTAGTTTTTTGTGCCTAACGGCGGTGGTAACTTCTTTAATTCTCCACTTGGTTGCAAATAAGCACTATCAACAGGAGCTACAAAAGAAGGATGAGCAGATTGCGGAGTTAAATGAGCAGGTGTTTAATTTATCATGCCTAAAGGTGCGAGAAACTAACCAGTTACAGGACGAAGCTGACGAATTGTTTGTAGAGAATCTTACATTAATGGTTGAAATCGAGGATCTGCGTGATGAGATTCAGGAATACAAAAATGGCGAAGCAACTCCGGTAGTATTATCGGAGACCAATGAATACGCACTAAAACCAAAGAAAGAGGTTGTGGTAATTGAAGAAATCGTTGTGGAGGAAAAGGTTGAAGAACCGACAACCGAAGAAAGTACCACAGAGGAACCAGAAACAGATACGGATGATGGTCTGCAATATTCATCGGCGTATAACGTTACAGACAATCATTTAACTAAAAGTAACGGATCTATTCATTACAATGGCCATCGGGAGACATGGTATTCAACAAACGAGGCTGCCGGTGCTACTACAGCGGTAAGCATACCCGGCAAACACGTAGCCGACGATGGAACAATCCGTGATGCCGATGGTTATGTCTGTGTCGCATCATCTGATCATTCATTCTATGAGGTGGTTGAAACGTCTGTTGGCCCTGGTAAGGTGTATGACACTGGATGTTCGCATGGAACTATAGACGTTTATACAACATGGTAGGTAGACAGAAGGAGAAAATTTACACAATGGCAAAAGTTATCACTATTAGTGGGTATGCAGAGTCTGGTAAGGACACTGTAGCAAAGAAATTAAAAGACAGTCTTGAGAAACGTGGACAGCGTGTAGTTATTACACACTATGCAGATATGCTGAAGTATATCTGCAAACAGTATTTCGGATGGGATGGTAAAAAAGATGAAAAGGGGAGAGCACTCCTGCAGCATCTTGGCACCGATGTAGTTAGAGCAAAAGATCCAAACTACTGGGTGGACATGATGGTTAAAATCATAGACATGTTTAAGGATGAATGGGACTTTGTGTTGATTCCTGATTGCAGATTCCCGAATGAAGCAGAGATCATGAAAGAGCGATTTCATGGGAGAGCTGTGAGGGTAGTACGACCGGATTATGTAAATCATCTTACGCCTGAACAGCGGAATCATCCATCAGAAACATCTATGAATGACTATACATTTGATTACCTAGTAGTGAATACATCTTGGGATGCTCTTGAAAATGAAATTTATATGTTAACAAGGTGGGCACTGAATGATGATAAAAAGGATAGCAATAGACCTTGATGGGGTTGTATTCGATTCGATTACACAGATATGTAATTTATATAACTATGATTTCCAATACTATCCAGGTTTCAAACCAGTAGATCCAGAAGAGATACAGACGTGGGATTTTGATGAACTAAGTTGTGCTAGTCGAACATATATCGATCAGTATTTCTGCCAGCCACGATTTTTTGAGTCTGTCAAGCTAATGAAATGTGCATCATGGATTATCAATAAACTGGCAGATGAGTTTGAGATTGTGTTTGTATCATCCGGTCGGATTCCAAATTTAAAACTTAAGGAATTGTGGAAGCAGGAATGCTTCCCATTTGCAAGGTTAATTGGCGTAGACAGAGACCATCATGAAGACAAGTCACATATCCAGCTTCAAGACGCTGTTTTCATTGATGACGTAACAAAAAATTTAGAAACAAGCAATGCTCCTATAAAGATATGCTACGGCGAAGTTTATCCTTGGAATAAAGATTGGACTGGTCTCCGGTGTGAGACATGGAGTGAGTTATATGGAGTTATTAAATCGGAGGTGGAACGTGCAAATCAAGTTTAAAGATTTAGTCGAAATCGAGACATTTGCTCAGTTGGCAGAGCAGTACGATGGAGATGTTATTTTAAGTAATGGCAGTATAGCCATTGATGGTGAATCGGTAGTTGGAATTGTAACAATGGGGGTTAACAAGTGGTTAGATCTCCATGTTGTGGCTACAGATCCGACGGCTGCCAGAGAATTTAAAAATGCCATCAAGCAGATGGGAATTAAAACGAAAGGAGAATAAGTATGACAGTTAAGTTCAGAAACGATGAGGATGTGAAGTCATTTGTAAGACTCGCTACTCGGTATGAGGGCGGAGCAGTAAAAATCGGAGACATAGAGATCAACGACACAAGTCTTCAGTTTGTAACAAATCTTGGTTTCGACAACGAGGTTTCCATTGACGTTGATAATGTGGATTCTACAGTTGGTATTGAATTTATTGGTGACCTTATGGATCTTGGAATATTGGAGGACGATGATGCTTACATACGAAATGGTTGGATTGGCTGATGAAAATGGACGGACTTATGAAAGTACGTTTGGAACCTATAATAAAGCGGATGGATTTGTAATCAGCAAAAATGCTCTTAACACTTTTTTCCCTGCTGGCGAAAATACAGAAGATTCTATTGCTGATTTCTTCCGCGCTATTACGCACGTTAATGCGTGGAAATTGGTTAAAGAACCGGAAAGAAAGAAGATGTCTATTGATGATATTGAGAAAGAGCTTGGTTACCGGATTCAGATCACAGATCCTGAGTATAACAAGCCGGAGAACAAGAAGAAGGAACTAAGCGATGAGGATAAAAAGAACATTGATGACGTGATTAAGTTCTGGAAGGATTGGTTAGGGATTGAGTTAGATCCGAAAAGATATTACTAAAACTGGAGATTGGAGACTACGTTTATGAAAGTGGTTAAACGGGATGGTAGGAAGGTCTCATTTAATAGAGACAAAATAGTCAATGCTATTCTTAAAGCATTTGAGGAAGTAGACGGAGAAATAACCACTAAGGCTCGGACAAAAGCTAATGATATTGCCGACTATATTGAAGACATGAACAAAAACTTCAATGTGGAAGAAATACAAGATACTGTTGAAAATAAATTAATGGCTTCAAATCGTAAGGATGTTGCGAAGTGTTACATTCTTTATAGAGACAAGAGAACACGAGAACGAGAACGTAATAGTCTGCTTATGAAAGGCGTTGGTAAGAAACTAAAGGCGTCTGACGTACAAAACCAAAATGCTAATGTTGACGAATATTCATTTGGTGGAAGAAGAGGAGAAGCCAGCAGTGAAGTTATGAAGTCTTACGCTTTAAACTACTGCATGTCTGAAATGTCAAGAAATAATCATTTGAATAATGAGATATATATTCACGACCTTGATAGTTACGCAGTTGGGATGCACAATTGCCTCTCAGTGCCATTTGATAAACTATTGGCTAATGGATTTAATACTCGTCAAACAGATATCAGACCTGCCAACTCTGTAAATACGGCATTTCAGTTAGTGGCAGTTATATTTCAGCTTCAAAGCCTACAACAGTTTGGCGGCGTTTCAGCCACACACTTAGATTGGACAATGGTTCCATATGTGAGAAAAAGTTTTTGGAAACATTTTAAGACTGGCACAAGATATTTAAACGAAGCCATTAATATGGATTTTGAAGATATGACAGACAATAGTGGAAGAAGTATTGATGATGAAATATATAAAGCATTCCCTAAAGTGTATCAATACGCAATGGATATGACGATTAAAGAAACACAACAGGCCGTTGAAGGTATGTACCATAACCTCAATACTCTACAATCGAGAAGCGGAAATCAGTTGCCGTTTACAAGTATTAACTATGGAACATGCACATTACCGGAAGGACGTATGGTAACTAAAGCGTTACTCGAAGGTTCGATAAAAGGGGTTGGGAAGTTCCATAAGACACCTATTTTCCCGTGTGGAATATTCCAGTGTATGAAAGGTGTTAATCGTCATCCTGGAGATCCGAATTATGACTTATTTCAGTTAGCACTTCGGTCTACATCACAGAGACTTTATCCTAACTATGCTAATTGTGATTGGAGCGGTAACGAAGGATACGACAAAAACGATCCAAGGACATTCTTTTCAACCATGGGATGCCGGACTGCTAACGGCTTTGATATTAACGGCTTTGGGCAACTAAAAGATGGACGTGGAAACATCTGTCCGGTAACTATTATCATGCCTACATTGGCAATGGAGGCTGTAAAACAACATGAATATAACACGCGAGATAAAGATGAATTAGACCTAGCACATAAATTTTATATACAACGATTCATGTCTTTACTTGATAACAAAATCTATGAAGCTAAGGATATGCTTATTGAAAGATTTGAATGGATTTGTTCACAAAGTCCTGCATCTGCAAAGTTTATGTATGAGAATGGAACGATGGAAGGATATGTACCAGAAGAAGGTATTCGATCAGCACTTAAACACGGAACATTGGCAATAGGTCAAATAGGGCTTGCGGAAACATTACAGATTCTTATTGGATGTGATCATACGGAAGAACGTGGTATGGAATTAGCTAAGAAAATAGAAAAGTTGTTTAAAGATCGGTGTTCTGAGTTTAAACAAGAATACAAATTAAATTTCGGAGTATACTATACCCCCGCAGAAAATCTGTGTTATACGGCAATGAAGAAATTCAGAGAGACATATGGTGAAATACCAAAAGTGTCTGATAGATTGTATTTCACAAACTCAATTCATGTGCCTGTGTGGTATGAATGTGATCCGTTTACAAAAATCGATATTGAATCACAGTTGACAGGATATTCGTCGGCAGGCTGCATAGTTTATGCGGAGTTTGATGCCAGTGCAAAACAAAACTTAGAAGCATTGGAAACCGTTGTAAATTATGCGATGGATAAGGATGTACCTTATTTTGCTGTAAATGTTCCTTGCGACACATGTTTGGAGTGTGGATATACGGACGACTTGAACGATGTATGTCCACAATGTGGGAGTCATCACATACAGAGACTTCGTAGGGTGACTGGATATCTAACAGGAGATTACAAAACAGCATTTAATCTTGGCAAACAGCAGGAAACTGAGATGCGATATAAACATAGTAAAAAGATGAACTTATAAAACACATTTCATGGGCAACATCAGCCTCGGCAACGAGTGACAATTTTTGGGCGACTGATGCGGTACGGCGGAGTTGGGGTAACCGTACATATTATAGAAGGAGAAAAAAATGATGAACAGGCAAGATATAGAAGCACAACTTCAAGACCTGCAACACAAACAGTTTATCTTGGATTGCAAGGATGACTGGGACGAAATAGATGAGCTACAGAGTCTTAGGTTGTCGCAACAGATTGTGTACTGTTTTAACCAATTAAATGAGGGGTACGCATGACAGAAGAAGAAATCAGATCAAAGATAGATGAATTGGAAAACGCCAAATTCGTCTTAGATATGAAAGACCGTTGGAACACAACGGATTGGAATACAAGTAGACGGTTATCATTTGATATTCGGCAGCTAAAAGAAAAATTGGAGGGATTAAAAAATGCTTGAATTAAAGGTTAAGAAAGTTAGTGATACGGCGATACTGCCAAAAAGAGGTACCGCCTATTCGGCTGGAATCGACCTATATGCAGACATCCACGAACCGTTTGTAATGATTTTACCAGGAGAAACAAAGATTATAGGTAGTGGTATCGCTTGCGAGTTCCCGGATGGGTTCTGGGGAATGGTTGTGCCGAGGAGTAGTGTTGGTATTAAGAGACATCTGACATTGCCTAATAATGTTGGGGTTATCGACAATGATTATAGGAACGAAATTATGATGGCATTTACAAATGTCGGAGAACAACCTCAGATGATTGAACGAGGAGAGCGTTTGGCGCAGATGATACTGCTCCCGTATTATCTCTTTAATATAGTAGAAACAGACACTCTCTCTGATACGGAGCGAGGACAGGGCGGAATCGGAAGCACTGGCAAGTAGGGGGGGGGAAAAAAACTCTATGATAGATAAGCGGATTTTCTACTGTTGGTTTGGGCATGGAGAAATGTCCGAACTCAACAAAAAGTGTATTGAGTCATGGAAGAGGATATGCCCGGACTATGAAATTGTGGAAATCAACGAAGATAACTTTGACGTTAACTCAACTCCGTATTCAAAGACCGCATATGAGCATAAAAACTGGTCTTACGTGAGCAACGCTGCAAGACTTGAATTCCTTAGTAAATCAAGCGGTATCTACCTTGATACAGACGTACAACTCATAAAACCACTTGACGAACTGCTTCAGTATAACCATGGATTTATTACGGAATTTGAACCAAGTCAGCCGGACTCAGGCGTACTCGGATGCGACTGCAAATATTTTCCAGAGCTTTATAAGAGAGCAAAAGAAGGACTTGTTCCTGGGGCAATACTTCATAAAGAGTTTATTAAGAACATGTACAAGATGTATGACATACATGGATCACAGTTAACAACCTACGATGACGGCTTCACGATACTTGGCGAAGAGTATTTCCCAACTAGGAAATTGGATCTGATTACGCCCAAAACCATTGGCATCCACTACTTCGAGGGTACGTGGAAGTCTGGATGGGTAAATGTTACAGATCCGTTTTATCCGTTCCAAAGAATCATTGTCGCTAGAGGAAATAAATTAATCTATTCAGACAAGGATCCTGAGATCAAAGTGTGGTTAAAGAGTATGAATAAACATCCCAAGAAGTTCGAAATTATAGGAGAAATGAATTACTTCTTTAACCCAAAGGTGGTTAAACTGTTCTGCCGTAATTTTGAAGCAGAGCGTATAGAATATGATAAGACGAAACCCACAAAGACCACGGTTACACCAACCGGAATGATAGTAACATATTACGCTTAGGAGGGGATATGGTAGGAATAATCGGTAATGGACATGTTGGCGGAGCTATGAATAAACTGTTCGAAGATGCAGTTGTATATGATAAATATAAAGGATATGTCACGCGTGAACAAATCAATGAATGCGACATAGCATTTGTGTGTGTTCCTACTCCGATGGCAGACGACGGACACTGTGACACAACTGCGGTGGACGAAGTGCTTAACTGGTGTACTACTAAGGTAATAGTAATTCGAAGCACTGTGCCAGTAGGGTATACAGAACGTAAGAAGAAAGAGCTGGGTAAGCGCATAGTGTTTCAACCGGAGTATTATGGCGAGACACATCATCACCCACTTGCGGATCTTAGGAATCGCACATGGATCACGCTTGGTGGATCCGCCGAGGATACAGCAGAGGTTGTTAAAGAATATCAGAAGGTGTACACGGCAGACGTTGAGATTGTTAAGACGGATGCATCTACCGCAGAACTGGCTAAATACATGGAGAATTGCTTCTATGCAACTAAGGTTACATTCTGCAATGAGATGTATGATATAGCAAAGAAGTGCGGAGTTGATTACGACGAACTGCGGGAAGTATGGTTAAAAGATCCGCGCATTAGCCGTAGCCACACATTCGTATATGAAGATAATCGTGGGTATGGCGGGAGTTGTTTACCTAAAGACATTGCAGCGCTGGCATATATTTCGGAAGAGTGCGGTGTAAACCACGATCTGCTGGATGCTGTAATAAAGAAAAATAATTATTTGAAAGGAAATGCGTATGGAGATTAAATACCTCAAACCAAAGGATATTCAATCCATTTTAGGTTTTAGCATGAAGAAGATATATGAAATGATTAACCAGCCGGATTTTCCGAAGGTTAAGGTTGGGAGGCAGTATATCATCCCGGAGGACAAGTTTAAAGCTTATATGGATTCAATAAACTGAGACGAAAAAAGCCCAAGGGGGAACAACCTCTTGGGCTTTTGAAGGATTATGAGATGATATCTCGAATTGCTTTCTTAAGTTGATCTCTCTCAGCCTTCAGCTTCATGTTGAGTGTTGAGAGTTCGCGATTTTCCTTCTCAAGCTCCTCTAATCGTTTAACTTCGGGTGAGCCTTTCCTAGACTTGCGGGTCTTTTTGACTGTAGCCGTAGTCTTCTTAACAGGTGTAACATCTTTCTTAGGTACTTCTTCCTTTTCGGGTGTTACCTGGGCTTTACTCCAAGCAGTAAGTGTAGATGTAGAAATGCCAAGCTCTTTGGACGCTTTGTTAACTCCAACCTCTTTAACCTTGTCTACTGCGGATTTCTTTTGTTCTTCCGTATAGTTCTTTCTAGCCATGTGTATATCCTCCTGTATTGGATTATACAATGAGTATAGCACACTTCAATTTATCCTACAATTCAATAATCGGCACAATTTTGGATGCAGCGTTCTTGAGCTGTTCCTCTGCGAAGTGGACATATGTTTTTTCACATACTTCACGAGTATTACCGAGGATAGCACAAATAGTCTCGACCGGTACGCCAGCTCTGAAGTACAGCGATGCGCATGTATGACGCAAGATATGCGTATTGTAAGTACGTACCGTTGTGTCGGCTTCTTCCTCTATATTGCGGATAGTGTCCGACAGATTCTTCAATGTGGTAGTTCTACGGTTAGACGTTGATATCACAAAGTCTTCTGGATCCGTAAACTCACTCTCCTCCAGATGCTTTAACATGAAGGATTTGGCCTTTGAATTCATCGGTACATATCTGTTCTTATCTCTCTTTGTAGATTCCTGCACTTCAAATTTAGTCTTACCGTTCTTATCCCGGTATTCAATCAAAGTCTTTGATACGTATATTGTGTTTCTGTCGAAGTCTACATCCTTCCATTTTAAACTGAGAAGTTCCCCACCACGTAATCCGAGGTATATATTGGCGGCGATAGCATAGGCGTATTTATTCTTTAGTCGACCAGTATTCCACCTTGCATCACAGGCTTCGGTAAACCTCTGGATATCTTCCTCTTCAAACCATTCTATCTGCCGACTATCTACCTTGACGTTGTCTTTCCTTGGCATAACAACCAGCGCCATTGGATCACGAAACTGTTCCTTTATAGACATGTAGCGATAGAAGGCCCGGAGCAGATCATATGATTTCTTGATCGTACCCCATGCATACCTCAACTCAAGAAGATGATATATGTAGTGCTGAAGTTCCATGGTGTCGATCTTGCTATAGTACCGGCGGCCAATATCTGACTTACCAATCTGACGGGCTGCACCTATAAGTCTGTCATAGGACTGCTTCTTTAATGTAGGTTTCTTAACTTTGTTAATCCATACGATAAGAGCTTCGCCGAGTAACTGATCAGAGGTGAACTTACTCCGCTCTTTTATGGCCGCTTCCTTTTCACGCATCTTCTCCATGCACTCACGTTCGGTTTTACCGTACACGACAGTGCGGATAGTGCCGTTGTTAACATGAACATACTTTTTATACTCCAGAGATCCATTCGCTCTACGGGAAAAACTGCCTTCTCCTCTTGGAAGTTTTGCAAGTTTCTTCATTATATCACCTCCTCTAATGTGACTATAACATAACGAAGAAATGCTTGTCAACAGACTTACGCCCATTTGGGTGACAATTTACGCCCATTTTACGCCGAAATAGATACCATTAGATACCACTTATTACCGAAATAAGCCTAAAATGTCAGGAGACAAAAAAACCGCAAACCCTTTATTTATGCGGGCTTGCGGTTATATTTTTTAGTGCTTGAAAAATACTCACATCTGTTTTTGGAGACCCCTATCATACCATTTGACCAATCCCCTGTGCCTTTATTTATGCGGTTTTCAAAGCCTTACGCCTATTTTTTTCAACTTTACGCCGATTTTTTACGCCTATTCGGGAAAGTTTTTATTTTGGCGACCTTGTAACCACAAGTGGTATATTATCAAACCATACGGATAATGTCAAGCATTATTTATCTTCAACCAAGTATCCGTCTTTATCAAATGTGTAGCATACACCGGCGATCTTGATAGTCTCATCTTTGGCATACCATCCGGTACTATCCTCGAACTTCCACTTATCCGTTCCCTTGATCTTTGTCCACTTGCCAGAATATGGATACGTGAACTTGCCGTTCTTACTGAGCCAGTAATATCCCTTGTTTGTTCCAGTAGGATCAGTATCCTTAATCCACTCTTCGTGCGCCATATCACCATTCTTATTCAGGTAATACTGAGCCTTACCATCCAGAATCCATCCGGTAGCCATAGACCCATCTTTATTCAGGAAGTACCAATCCTTCTTAGACTTAATCCATCCGGTCTTCATGGCACCACTATTTGCGAAGAAGTACCACTTGTTATCGATGAACTGCCATCCGACAACCATCTTTCCTTGGTCGTTGAGGTAGTACCAGTTCTTGTTGTCCTGAAGCCATCCTGTCCTCATAACACCGTCATTACCAAAGTAATACCACTTCTTGTTAATCTTTGTCCAACCAACGGCGAACTTTCCGCTGTTATAGTAGTAGTACCACTTACCATCTTCTTCATACCAGCCAACTTTCTTCATCAGTGCAGCCACGTCATTACGAAGTTTTGTTATCATCGGGTTGTTGTACGGATCATTGCGGTCTGTAATCTTGATACCAAGAGCATCCCACATAGCCGTCCAGTCGTAAATGTCCGAATGGCCACTGCCGAGTCCAAGATTATAGCTGTCCCAGTGGCAGAGGATAGTCGGGACATCTCTGCCAGCTTTGCGTACTGTACCATGGGGGTCAATTCCGTACTGTTCGCAAATCCACGCAGTAAGTTTTACAGCTTCTTTGTATGCTTTAAGGGCATACTCCTTGTCGGTTTTAGCATCTTCACAGCTATATCGTAGATCATATCTTCACCCTCATAAGGGTGCGCACCACTCCGGCAGACGACAAGCTGCCTACTCCCTCCCGGGATGATCGTTGAACGTTCTCCTTTTCGGAGCTTCGCTGCTGATTACCAATTAAAAAAGAGAGCAGGGGATTTAACCTCGCTCCCATCCAATCATTTCTTTCTACTTTCGTAACCATCACGCTTGGACATATTTCATTCCTACGTTGTGGTATGATTAGCATTATGGCGTTCCAGCAATTCAATGCGTATTTTTACATGCAGGTTACCCTACACGGAGACCTGTGTTGGTTTACATAATCTCGAATTGTATCCAGCCGTCATTACAGCTTCCTCGGCTTCCGCCACCACATCCCCATGGACGGAAATTCCACGGCATACTCTGTACTGTACCGACAGATCCGTCGTCAAATTTTCCAACCCAGCAGTTCAGTCCAGCTTGAACTTCCTTATGGTTCCAGTCTGTCCCCGCTCGGTTCTTACCAATCTTTTCAATGTCTTTTGCATAATTTGCAGATCCCTCCGTAGGCTGTACATAACGACTCAGCCAAGGATTGTTACATCCCGTATCATGCCATAAGACCCCGACAATTTTCATCGTCGAGGTCTTTCTATAACATGTGGAGTTTGTCTGCATACATACATATGGTTTCCAATTAACTGCCATATTTCTGTACCTCCTTTAAATCTTTACTTTTAACGAGGAGCGCTCGCAATTAGCAATGCACTAATCTGTTGACCAGTATATGAATTTGATACACTTAATATGTTTCTTGTATCATCATAATAAATATCCGCCAAAGTAGAGTCTGCATGTATATTAATAACATTACCCTTATAATCAATAAATGCAACGGCATATTTATTTAACTTACCAACAATAACTAGTGATTCATGTGGAGCATCAACTTCCAAAACATTTCCAGCTGCTATACCATAATTTCGTATAATTATAGATGTAGCAACTGGAACACCTCCTGAAAAATAAACTGGAGTTCTTGTATCGCCAACGCTCCGGTTTGTCTTTGCATATAATGCTTCTATTTTTGTTCCGCTATACGTGGTGCTACTAGACGGCGTATTGTCATTGATACTTGCCTTGGTAGCAACCTGAGTATTGATCTGCGTATTAATCTTGCTCGAACTCCATGTGTGTGTAGTATCTGTCTTCGCATCATCAATAGCTCCAGTACTAGTAGCGATCAGGCTCTCAATCTTCTGCGAACTATATGTTGAAGTAGAAGAGAGCAAACTATCATTAATTTCCGCCTTGGTTGCAAATAGCCCGCCTATCTTACTAGAACTCCATGTCGAGCTGGTAGCGGTGATGCTGTCGTTAATAGTTCCCTTTGTAGATAGTGCATTGTTAATCTTATAAGCACTCCATGTTGCATCGGTTGTCAACGATGTATCATCCAGAGTAGCTTTGTTCTCAAGTTCGTTATTAATCTTCTGCGAACTCCACAACTTATTTGGTGATACGTCATAATCATCGATTGCCGGTGGTTCGATCAACATGTCACTTGTTTCTTTTGTGTCAATATACACGCCACGATTTACTTTGTTAGTCAGCGGTTGTCCGTCAGGCAACTCGATCGTATCGGAATGTGTCCACATGGATACTAGTTCATAGTCACCGTTTGAATTAACAATTCTTTGTTTTACCGTTTTGTATCCAGGTACCGTACTTGGCATTTAATCACCTCCTTTTGAGGATTGTTGTTAGCCCCTATTAAAAAATCACACCCATGCGGTTAAACACGAGTATGAGAGTAATTAATAAATTTTAACCCATAAAATATCTGCGTAAATAGTTTTATTTGCGGAAAGACCAGTTGTTCCTTGACGTATATACAATATTAATTTCCCATTCTCAGGTTGACGATGATAACTTGTAACATAATAATTATCATAAGCATTATTATAACGCAATTGGATAATCGGAACATGATTAAAGAAATTCCCAGTAGCATCCGCACTAACGCCGCTTGGAACTGTGATTTCCACCATTCCAGTATTATAACAAGTTGCCTGAACATTCGCCTGAAGAATATACCGACCAAGCGCATTTTTCAACGATGTGTTTGTACCATCCCAGGTGTTGTTTGTGCCGGTAAGTATAATGTCTGATGTCGTACCTGCTAAGTTAAGATCTTTAGCTAATGTTTCTGTACCATCCCAAGAAAGCGTACGAGCATTTGATTTTGTATTAACAGTACCATTGCCAACTATTTCTACGTAAGTCCCTCTTGCTGTGGCCGCAGCCGTTGATGGATCTACAATATTATGTTCACCAAATACGTGTTGTGATTTGTGATTTGCATTAGCATAATAACCTTCTGCATGCGAATACTGACCACTTGCGGTTGTATGATTTCCTTCTGCATGAGAGGCTTGCCCACTTGCTGTTGTGGTGTTCCCTTCCGCATGGGCGTGTTCGGCTGCGGTTGTAGATACGCCTTCTGCATGGGACGCGTACCCATTTGCAGATGTATGATCTCCTTCGGCGTGAGAACCAACACCGTTTGCATTAGCACCAACTCCTTCTGCGTGAGAAGCCTGTTTGCTTGCAACTGTACCACTTCCTTCCGCATGAGCCGCTATAGCGGTTGCAGCCACACTAGATCCGAATGCAGTAGCATTTGAACCAATAACGGTATCTGATTTCAATGTGCCAACAACGAGTGATTGTTTTAAAGGATTATAAATCAAACCTGGTGATTTTCTAGCTCCTTCAGTTCTGGTTGTATTATCGGCGGTTTCACTAAATAATATCTCATAATCAGCATCAGTATTGGTAGCTGTTTGAGCTACGGTCTCACCACTATCTTCAATGAGGTCAACCAACGGCTGATACTCCTCTGTGATGTAATCGACTACCATATCCCCGGTACTGCTCTCTATGTGGTTATACCCAAATAGTGATTTGATGGGTAGGTTGGTGGGGGTGACGGATGAGGTTGTTGGTATATTAGGTTCGTACACAACTTGCAACGGATTACTTGCAAGATATGATTTCCATGTTGCCATATCACCATGCGTTGCGTGGAAGTTTACATACATATCTCCCACGTTTGCAAATGCACACTCGCCCACGGCAAGTGAGTCGTATCGCACAGGTGCTACACCCTTAAATGCATTACATATAATGGTTGACCTTTTTGAGTTCGGTATGATTATATAAAAATCTTGTGCAGGTGTATTGACTCCCCAATCTTCATCAGATGAACCATCAAATTCTATTACTACCTTTTCTGTGCTTACACTACCCTTCACCACATCCTCACTCCCTCGGTATATAGCAGAGGGGTAGGTGGTGGTGTGGGTGGTGCCTTTATACGGCTCGTAGGTGGTTGGTGAAGTACCGATTTCGAGCTGAATATGAGCGTTGTCAAAATCAAGAGCTGTTGCGCCATAGAACCGCAATACACCGAGCGTGTCTTTTGTTGGTGTATAGGTAACTCTGCCAACAGATGAAGCATATGCAAGTTGCGTGGTTTCATCAACCGAATAAATGGACGTACTCGCAACAGCTATATCTATTGAAAGCGTATAAGAAGTGCCAGCCCTGAAAAGAAAACCTTCTCCTTTATATCCCCATATATACTGTGAAGATGGATGTGTAACTTTGCTCGGATTGCAAAGGTTCTTTCCGCATACCTCAATCTCCCCCTCCGTATATGCCGTTATGGGGCAGATGTTGGAGTAGGGGGAGAAAGTGGTATCTGTTTCAGTTGCAAGTCGAATCATTGGGTAATAGTTTTTTCCGTTTGCATCCGAACCATTACCAACATTTATTACTATTGTTATTGTATCGTTATTTATAGTCACGTTTGCACCGTTATCATCACGAACATAAACAGGTGACGCTTGTGCTGAATCATATACAAAATAAAATGATATACCGCTTGTGGTGCTTGCACCTCCACTATATCCATTAATTTTATATTCGCCATTCGCTAGCACTAAATTTAATTTTACAAACAAATATGACCTTGCACTTGCAATACCACTCGTTGAAATGCTAATTATGTTCCCATCAGAGTCGGTGTTTACAGTATATGTAACACCATTATGAGTGTAAGAATTGCCACTCCACGTTCCGTTGGTATTAGCACTCTTAATATCACTCAACACAAGAGGCAACTTATTTTTTCCGCTACCCCCTACCCACGGCTTATCATATCCATGCAAATCTTGATTTCCTTGGATGGCGGTGGTACACTTCACAAGCGGTGCGTCTGCGCCGTCGGTGATTTCGATAACTCGCGATCCTGTTTCACTTGTTACTTCTTTTGTGGGAACTACTGTATCAATTGCCTCAGCCACACCCTTCCCACTAATAGGTACTTGGCTCGAAGCATTATATGTTTGAACTACATCACTAGAAGGTCTAGCGTCTGTAAGTCTTGTATCATTACCTTTGACTACTTGGCTCGAAGATGCATTACCACTTGCCGCCACATCAAGAGCAGAAGCAGTACCAAGAGTCGGTAGTCCATTCAGGTCAGCATAGTTACCACTGAATGTGTCAAGATTCTCGATGGCAGCAACCACCGCCTCGACTTGTGTAGCTATGTCCTGACCAGTCTCATCTAATATAACTGGTTTTGTAATTTGACTCATATTAGATTTCTCCTTTTATCTATCATTAAAAAAGGAGTTGACACCGAAGCATCAACCCCTTAAACTATATGTTACACGAAGGGCGAACCGTCGACTTAAAAACGCTTAATATAATTAAGCGAGAGTTATAAGATACTTAATAATGTTAAGTGTATGAATGTTTACACTTAATAAAGTAAAGAATTTTATCCCATAAAATAACGGTTTTACGGGGTAACTGTCACCGGATCGTTTTCGATCGTAAACGGGCCGATCAGTTCCTTAATTCTGAAATGATATACTGCGCCATGTATCGCATTCCCTCCGCATTCGGATGGATAACCCCGTCTTCACAGAATGATCCGGTATTGCTCTGGTTTATCCCACATCTTCGAAGGTCGATCACCTTATTAACGCCGTGAATCTTTCCAAGTTCGATGATGTAATCTGCGATTTTGTTCACACGTTCATTTGTGTAGCCTGTCGGCATATCCGCCATCTTCATCTGTTTCGGGATAACAAGCACGATTTTGGCGGAAGGATAACTGGTCTGAATTTTCCTGATGGTCAGCGCAATCCCTCGCATTGTTGAATTTGTCAATTCTTCCAGAGCCGAAACATCATAATCAAATGAAATGTCGGCAGTCTGACTTGCGAATCCGTCATTTGCTCCCATTGCTACAAAGATAATATCCGGCTGTCCATTTGCTCCCAGTCTTGTGATCCGTGCATCTGTATATGCTGGCGGATATTTGCTTTCGCCATAATCATAATATGCCGACTGACTGATCGCACTTACTGAAACCTTATCTGCATGTAATGCGTCAGCTACGATTTTCCACCATGTCAAATCTACGGAATTCACATCTCCACGGGGATAATATGGTGCATTCAATGATTCATCGGTTTCGCTATATCCAGAATATGTGGATATACTGTCACCCAAAACTGCCATCTTTAAGGTGTTTTTTCTGACAATCGGAACCTGATCGAAGTGAACCGCCGGAATTATATGGATATGTGTCGCATACTCATCTACATCGCTAACTGTTACAGCCGGGACTTTTGATGCGTTGATTGTAAATTGTGTATTAGCCTTAATAAAAAATGATCCTGTTGTAAACGGGAGCGTTGTTGATACATTGTGGTTAGTATATAATCTTCCGTTGATCTGGTAGCCAATATCAGGAAATACAAATACATCAAACGGGAAAGACTGCGGAGAAACCACATATATGTATGCATTCATGGAAGCGGATTCGTCAATGGTTCCGTTTCCGTAAATATACCCATTTCGCCAAAATAATGAAATCTCTGATCTATCTTCTATGGCAATAATCTTTTTCAGGTTTTCGTTGCTTGCATCTTTTGCATAATAATTTCCGAATGTATCCAAAAATCTATTATCAGCCAGATTCATCGCCCCGCCCGCTGAATATGACATAACAAAACGTACATATGCAATATCATCCGGTATTTTGTAATTAGCATAGTCTGTTGCCCATCCGCTTGTCGGTTGATTTATAAATGTTTTACTTGAATTGTAAAAGTTTACACTGTATCTTTTTCCATCATAAACACTTACATCAATACTTGCGATTCCATCCACCGGAATATAATCGGTTTTTATCCGGTCTGTATACGAACTTTCTGCACCGTCCATTCCGATTGTTCCGAACATCCACCGAATAGCATGGGAAAGATTCGGACGATATACAGGAACGGTTTTCCCAATTATGGCATTATATAATTTCTGATCCTCACCCTGTACCATCGCCGCCGGACTCGGATACACAACACCATCAAATCCTGTTTTCATTGCTGTAACTTGGCTATCGATGGCACGTACTGCATCTCCAGCGGTATTATATGTGTGTCCAGACGAATCTACACGGATGTTAGTAAGTTCTGCATCTCCCGTTGTCGAGCCAGGAGTGAGTGCAGTAAAACTATCTATCTGCCCTTGTAAAGAATCAAGGTTATTCTTAAGGTCTGTCTGGTTAGACAATGTGCCTTTCACCTGACCCCACTGTACTTTGTCCATGTTATTAATAGCGGTGGCAACATTACCGAGTGCCTGTGCCACGCTTTTACCAGTGTCATCTCGCATGACTGGTTTTGTTACATTACTCATAATGCGTCACCTCCTACGTTGTATATGTCTGGCAAAGCATGCCGTCTACTACAGAGAAACCAAGAGCATCAAATGCAGTTCTTAATACTGGTTCATCTGTTACTCTGGTATCATTACCCAAAACTACTTGAGAACTACTTGCGTTCCCACTAGACGGAGCATCCTTAATCGCAGCAGAACCAAGGCCAATATTTGTCCGAGCATTTCCTTGTTCCGTAGATGTAAGTCCTTGGGACGCAACAGTAGATACCGCCTTAAAGTTGCCTACGTTACCTAAGCCTACATCAGACTTTGTAACGTTATGAGGATTACCACTTGTTACTTGAGAGTGGTCGTATGCGGTCTTACCACGATCACCACGGTATGCAGTAGCAGATGTCTCTCCAAGTGCGAGAGAAGGGCTAATCTCTGTATAACCAGTTCCGCCCCATCTATATGTCTTATTCGTATCCTTCGCAATATAAATCTTTCCAGTTTCCCCAGTAGACGGAAAAGCGGATTGACTATCGTATTCCAAAACATCATCTACGAACGACGGTAACTGTGAACTAGGTACTTTACCAGTAGAATCCAGTTCAGCAACACCGTTGTTTGCGCCCTTTGCAGTAGTTGCGATTGCACCTACTTCAGATGCAGTATAAGTTGGTTTTGTAGATTGCTTTGCCCAAGTATATACATCAGATGCTTGTCGAGCATCGGATAATCTTGTATCATCTCCCATAACGACCTGTGTTGCAGAGGCGTTACCAGAAGAAGGTACATCCTTTGCAGATGCAGTTCCAAGAGATGGGAAGTCTGTAATTTCAGATTTCGTATGTGTATGTGATTTTGGTGTACGACTATCACTTAGACGAGAATCGTTACCCATTACAACTTGGCTGGATGACGCATTTCCAGAAGTAGGTACATCTTTGCCAGAAGCTGTGCCAAGGGTTGGCTTATTTTTAATAAAGTCTTTCTTTGTATTGTCGGATTGTGTCCAGTTGGATTGAGGAATTTGGTCTTCGACATATCCCTTGACACCATTATGGTACGTTGTCAATCCGTTCAAGTCGAGAAATTGCTTTGACATGACATTTCTCCTTTCTTGTGTTATAGTTTATTACTTTACCAAATTGATTAATCTATGCGCGAAATTGGTAAAGCAATAAAAAAGTCGCTATAAGTTAGCGACGGATCTATATTGTATTTTCTTTATTCCGTTTTCATCAAAGTATTTTCCAAATAAATCATCAGATGAAAGGTCGGTATATAAGTCTACCATATCTGTTGTTTCCCAATTAATCATTTCTTTAATAACGTTAGCAGGAATATCATTTCTGACTAATTCGGTAGTAAAGTAATGCCGTAACGAATGCCAGTAAAAATCTTTACCGAGAAATCTGCTGAATGGTTTTACCCACATGCGCATCGTTTCGGTACTCATTGGCTTAGAATAGTCGTTCATATTTGGGAATAACCATTCACTTTCTATGCCATTTTCTTTTCTGTAATCCATCCAGAGTTTAAGGTAAGGCTCAAACTGTTTTTTGAGCACATATAGATGTATTTGTTTACCCTTAGAACCACGACCTTTAGTTTTTACTTTCTCCGGTGTCTTCCATAATGAACCGAATATTACATTATCATCAGTAAAATATTCCGTCTTAAACCTTGGTATTTCACTCCTACGTCTACCAGAATTCATACACAATGACAATACCGCCGCTTGACGATAACGTTTTTTAGATACCAAATAATCCAATAATTTCTGTAGTTCTTCGTTTGTAAATATTGTCTTATCTAATACTGGTTGGTTAACTGGTGATTCTATTTTTCTAATAGAACTCTTATAGTTAGCATATTTAGGATCTTCATCTAATACATTTTCAATATAATTGGAGAGAGAAGAGATTGCAGATTTTACTCGGCGTAAACGCCTAGGACTCCATTGCCACTCGTTAAGTGCGTGGTCTTGGAAACGAATAAATTCACGTTTTGTAATATCTGGAAATCTTTTATTGTTGTTATTTTCTAAGTTATAAACAAAAAATATATTCAAGTCTGAAGTGTATGCTTCAATTGTTGTTGGTGACCTATCAATAGATTTTAAATAACGAAGAAAGTCGTCCATTAATTCCTTATTCTCTGGTAAAATATTAGAACACGATTCTTCACTTATGATCTTATGTTTGATAATATGTCTTCCCATATTATTTCTCCTTTTATTCATTAGAAAAGGAGAGCGGTACGATGACCGCTCTCCAGTTATACAAATATGAGTATTATACTCTACGGATTACGAAGTAAATAATGCTTCGATATCACTTGTTGCAATTGGTTCTGTACTTGCATCCGCATATGCCTTAGCGCCATAAATTGTATTTGCGCTTGCTGTGTCTGTAGACTCACCAATAACTTCAGATTTAGCAGTTGCAGCAGCGCCAGATGCGTCATAAGCGGTAGAAGCCGTGTAAGCGGCACTACCAAGACCATGTACTGCAACGTCAGTTCCATCAACAGAAACTGTACCATTAGCACTACCTTCAGCTACACTCTGTACCGCACTATCAGCAAGGTCAAGAGAATTCTGAACAGCGGTATCAAGCTTGCCCTTTGCTACAGATGTAGCTGCAAGCTTAGAACCATTAATCTCGTTAATAGTCACAGTGATCTCATTAGTGTTAGAAATAGATACGGTAGCTTCAGCAGTTGTTCCACCTGTATAAACATCTACGAGATCTTCAACATTTATATAGACCGGAGTAGATACATTTTGGAATGTAAGCTTTACATATATACCATCAGCAGTACCTGAAGGAACAGTATCACCATCACTATCAACTCCATCTTCAACGGTTACAACATGACCGTCTTGAACAACCTTATCTAAAGGAATGTTTATAGTCCCAATAAGAGCAGCGGGATCTGACTGAGCATCCGGAGCATTGGCACCCTGATACAGTTTATATACCTTTGCATAAGCAGACTGTCCGGCACTTTCATCTCGCAGATATACAGTCTTGGATGCCACGCCACCTTGAGATGCATTAGCAAGAGCATCAATTGCCTCCTGCACATCATCAGCAGATAAACCAGAAGTAGTATTATCATATACTACATCAGAAGCAGCTCCACTCTTAGCAACTGCTGAAAGAGAAGAGTCCAGTGCATCAAGATCGTCTGCTACTGCGTCAGCAACTTCCTCTGCATACCCAACAACAGTTGTTGCTGTTGCCCCTTGAGGAATAGAACCAACAAGTGTCTCAAGTGCGTCAACATCAGTCTGTGCTGCGTCAGAGGCGTCTTGTGCCGCTTGGATAGCTGCATCCTTGCTATTTGCCGCATCCTGTGCTGCTTGGTCAGCATAACTCTTTGTAGCTACATCACTGACGGCAATTGAAGACTCTGCTACCTGTCCAGCAGATGTTGAAACAACTACTTTAGAACCAGATGCACTTGCAATTTTATCCATAAATCCGCTGACATCCGGCATGTTCACGGTATATGCTGCGGTTCCAGATGCGTCTGCTGTCTTGAAGAAGCTGACGGTATTCCCAGAAATTGAGATACTCTTAATTGACTTCGCGTCTTCTGTACCAATGTACTGCTTGATTAGTGTATCATAACTTGTTAAGTTAGATAATGTCATATATTGTTTTGCTGCCATAATAGTTTTTCTCCTTTCAAAATAAGAAAAATATTTATATTATTACACATTAGCATCATGCTTTTGTGCAATTAACAATAATTAGTTGTTAAACAATGACTCAATGTCTTGGTCATCAATTGGTTGTATTGTCTCATCAATAACTTCCTCACAAATTGGCTTTACAACTGGTCTTACAAGTTCATCAATTTCATCTTCTAATTCGTGTTTTAAGATTTCCATCTTATAATCAATATATTCTTCATCTGCATATCCTTGTTCCTTAATCCACTCTTGAGTAGCAACAATTGATGTGGTTACAGATAAATCATCTTCTATTACATAATTTGCAATCTCATTAGCTGTAATCCGTTTTACAATTTTCTTTTCATCAATCGTTTGTACTATACATAAATCATCCGAAGTAGAAAGAAATATGGTTGGATAATCAGCTGTAATTGTATATTGACCACTCACTTGATATATACCATCATTCAATGTAGACAAAATAACCATATCTTGAGCTGTTCCAGCGAGTTCCGGTATACCAATAATTTCAAGTTTATTATCTTTGTTAACAAATCCATACTGCTGAACGTCTGAACACCAACAATAAGCAGGATACTTCAACTTGCCTTCATCAATTGCTTTTTGAGTATTGGCATAAGTTCCGTGCGTAAAAATAGGAGTCAACATATTATTTGTCCTCCCTTCTTATAATTCTATAAAGTTACTATTTTGTGGTTGTGGATTTTGTCTCATATTATCTACATCTGAAATACCGTCTTTATCATCATCAAGTTCTTCAAATTGTGTTGGCAATAAAATTTCAACGCCTTCACCTATTTTTGTGCCATCATGAACCATGTGTAAATTTTCATGTTCCCCAATCTCTAAGTCTGTTGGCATTTCCGATTTCAATTTTGCTATTTCTTGTTTATACGCTTCAAAATCTTCGCCATTAATCCAATCATTAAATCCGTCTGGTTTATTAACGTGGATGGTAGTAGAGTTGGATTCCAACTTATAGACATCGGTATCATTGGAATCATTACTGAATCCAATAAATGTAAGTCGTGCTGTTACTGTACCAGCTACATCCGTTAACTTGGTGTCTACCGGCAACACATATCTCAAGTAATTCTTATAAGTTTCATCGTCACACGCCAGAACTTCAGAATGAAAATTTCCGTTTGGATCCACATATTTCAATGTAGCATTATAATCACGGAGATTTTCAATATCTTCATACTGTGGCGGTATGAGAAACTGTATCTTATCTACTAACGATTCTTTTTGGAAGATAGTAGTACGTATAGTAGTGTTAAGATTTTTATATTTATCCATTACTATTGTATACATCGCGCACCTCCTTTTTAAAATAATAATAGGGCGGGAAAAATTATCCGCCCATTTTACTTTATGTAGACTCTATATATAGTCGTTAAAATGAATTAAAAACACAATATGTTGTGTTTAATATAACAATAAAAACTGTATTTCATCCGTCTGCGAATTTCGGAGGAGGGTGGTTTTTACAGATGTGGTTAAAGATTTGTCTTTATTAATTAAGATTGTGTACATGTTTCGCCTCCTTCTAATTACGATTCTGGATCTGCTTCGTGAACATATTCTTCTTCATCTTTTGTTCTCCACACATCTCCATCCCAATAAACATATTGGTCTTCCTCTAATAACGTATATGAATAACCAGTATACGTGTCGTAACCAGCCGTAGGAAGATATGAATCATTTAACAACAAACCTTGGAAATATAACCTTGGTACACGATTGTGTTCATATGGATAGTAGGTTCCGTCGTTATAACTACTAAACCATCCATTCCACTTTGGCAGTCTTATATTCCACATATTATAATGATCGTTTTGGTGCATTATCCAGTTAAAATCGGCATCCTGATTAATATTCCAATCATCTAGGAATGAAAAATCATATCCATTCGCGCAAGATTCACTAAATGCATATCCAAAGTGTGCAACATTACTTACATCCCAGTTACTTATAGAGTTACATGTGTTTGCGGAGAGATCTGATTTTTGAAATATGTAATCCATATCAACAACTGAAGATACATCCCATTGAGATAAGTCTATCGCCGTATTCGTATGTACACCCTTAAACAATTCTGCCATATTTTGAACTCGAGATACGTCCCAGGTGTCTATCCCTATTACGGTTGCACCGTTATCAAAAATAGTTTTATATTCACCAAGCTCTTCGTCATATACTTGAAAAACATTGCCAATTGGTTCATCAGCAAATGAACTTAATGACCATCCCGTTAAATCCAAATAACTAATTGGGTGTCCGTATGTTCTTGATATTTTATATAAACACGGAACAGGAAAGCCAGAATATCCATCTAAGAAACTCCAGTTTCGAGCAATTACTCTATCAATGTCTACAGCACCCAATATTGTTTGTGACTGAGTAGCAAACATAGTGTGAAGAAATGTCCAATTAGATATATTCAGCTCGTCGTCTTTAACAGATGTGTTGTCAAACAAATCTTCTGGATTGTTATATAACGTCAAGTTATTTCCAGAAAAGGTGAGATCTTCTGAAAAACCAAATAATTGTTTTCTGGAATCCTCCCAATAACCACTAATACTACAATTGTCAATCAGAATTGTGGCATCTTGCTTTCCAGACAAAATATCGCCACCTCCACCATACTCTTCTTGTTTATGAAGTTTAATATTCCCCATGTCCCTAAAGTCGTAATAATTAATCGCTTCCGCAAGATAACCATCGGTTACTAAATCGCCACGTTTATCTCCGTTAGCCCTAAATACATTGTATAAATTTAATTCAAAATCAGAGTCGTCATCATCAGACCACCACCACACCGTTTGAGTGTTGTCAGCGTTAACAGTAAAATCAAGATATATTGTTTTAGATTCGTTTTCTGACATCATATACGGACATCCGCGTTTTGTATCAGACTTTACAAACGAAATTGGATAATCAAAACTAACAATGTGATCATAGATTACCTGTCCTAAACCTCTTGATGTTCCATAGCTTCCAGAGTCATACCCTGATGTAAAAAAAACGTTGTCATTATAAGAAGGAATCGTTGGGCCTGGATCGGCACCTGGGTCATATTCTTCAAGCCATACGCCAGTGCCATTCGTGGGAACATTATTTGCTATGGATAAATAAGCACCAGGGATTGCTATCCACTTATTATTATCTGCATTCCTATACACATTCACACCGCCCGGATATGAGACACCTCCACCATCAAGGAATGTGTCATCAGATACAAACGCATCCTTTATTGTATATAACTGTCTCGGACTTGGTGTAAGACTTGTAAGCTGACTGAAGTAAATAGCACCCATCGGAATAAGCCCCTCTTGGTTAACATCGCCAGCAACCATTGCTTTGACTTGTTCCCAATAATACTCTGTTTCATCAGATCGCCGAACAACATCTTCCCACATGGTTGACTCATGACCACTGGGCATATCACCTTCTTGAATGGCAGAACTTTCCACTAAGAATACACCCTTTATCGTACTGATAAAGTTAGGTTCCTTTTCAAGTTTAATCTGATAAGCAGCTTTACCAGGGCAGGACGTCATCTCTGCAGTAATTACAACAGTAACAACGCTTCCTCGTACGCTAACATTATTTGTAACAGTAGTTCCGTCTGGCTTCTTCATGAAAAATACAGCCTTAACACCACGAAGATCCATCGGCTCATTATTGTCAGTAATGGTAATTTCAACAGTTCTGCCAACATCATCTTGGTTAGCAAATATATAATCATACGTATGGTTGTTCATTATATCCAACGATAATTTCTGCAAGTTTTCCACTTTCTCACCTCCTTACTCTTGATCTATTGTACATGCTACAAACAAAACAACTTCTACACCTGAATTGTTTGTAACTTTATATTGATGCGTACCATAAGTACCAGCACCGCCTCCATACAACTCAACGGTACAGTATGGTTGCGCAGGAGCACTTATATTCATTACTCCACCAAATCCATCTAAATATACGGATAAGGGAGTAGTTACATCGGTTACTCCAACCCCTTTTTTACCAACACATGCAATACCACTTTTTATCGATACAGTTAGATTACTATGCGCTGGTATCTTTACATCGTACATTCGCATATTACATGGGAAAGGAGTACCTGCCTTAAAATAGACTGGCATAGTAGCGCTGCCTTTATCACTGCCAGCACCAGTTAATGCCATTGCAGATGATGCTGGGCCGCCATGACTCGGGCTACCCGCATATGGCATTGAAGCGATTGTTCCATCTATTCTGGATACATTATCATTCAGATCCTCAATACCGCTATCTATTTCGCTCAGTTTACTATTTAAATTAACCGATTCTCCAACATATACAGCTCCAGAAACTGTGTTAGGATAAACCGGATTGCCATTAATATCTTTTAAATTTACTTTATATGGAGTTTGATCTGACATTTTTTCCTCCTTTCTTTCAAGATGTCTTAGTGTAGCGGATGGTAAGGTGGGCTGTACCGCCATGCATAAATTGGCCGCATCTATACTCGAATTTTAGTTCATTATTGCTGTTATAACTAAGATATCCTGCAACATCAGTTTCAGTTGGATTACTATTGTATAATCCGATAACTGATGAATATTTGGCGTTGCTATAAGTATTTATTCCGTACCCTTCTTTTATCCATACATTATTCATATTTGCTATTGTATCAAGAGTTTGAATAGAATAACTACTATCTGATGCAAGCGTAAACTGATAACTCTTTTCATACACATTACTTCCATCCGTCCATGTCCCAACCACTTGTTCTTCTGTGAAATATTGATGCTGTGATCCTCCTCCGCCGCCTCCAATAGGAACACCATTTTTGTAAAACTCAGTTGCGTATACAGCACCATCGTTCGTTACCTTGAATGGGGCATCAGACAAATCTTCTTTTTCTCCGCCACCAGCAAGAATAGTGCCAGTTTCAGGGTCTGACATCTGAACAAAATGTGCGCCAGCAAGATCTGCCTGATCAATCAGGTACTTAGCTGCGTCTAACATTGTGGAAAAATGACCTATGTCATTAATACCCACATATGGTAATTCATGATACGAACCATCTCCACCGCTGTAATACCAAGTTCTACCTTTATACTCGAACTCATTATCCTGATCATTAACATAGTTAGCCCAACGGTAGTGCGTTCCTGCTGCAATCGTCGAAACAGCAACAGTATGGTACAACGTACTACCATCATATTGGCATCCAGCGATTAATGCAGGTTGAGCGTTGTCTTTGGTATATACTCTACCGCCAACACTCCAACTAATTGCTTCATCATAATAGTTCTCGGAGCTTGTCCACCCAGTGGGATCACCAGATACCCGTACCTTCGTTTCATCCATTGTTACATGTTCAGGCAGTTCGAAACCAGTAATTTCATACACAGTTCCATCTATACCTATAGCAGATAACTCATCTGTTGGTGTGCCACTTGGGTTCGCTTCAACATCAGTACCAGAATCAATGCCGTACACAGTACCATCAACGCCAAGTTTTGTTAGCGTTTCCGTTGCAGTACCAGTCGGATTGGCTTCTACATTTGAACTGCTTCCACCGCTGTAAATCTCATCATCAAGTCTTATTTCATTCATCCAATCACCTCCAACTTACATCTCTTGCCAATCGAAAGTGAGAGAAAACGACTCGTTTGCTGCCACGGTTTTTGGTTTTTTTAACAAAGAACGGTCGAGCAATACTCTAGGTTGTCTATTATATTGACTATCTTCTGCTGGATCATACGGCATAGGATTTGATCCTTCGGAGAGTACACTTATGATTTTTACAATTCCAATTTCTCTTATAGTGATTTCGGCTCCAGTTGTATTTGTTCCGGTAATGACAAATTTTGTTGTAACTACTCCGTCCGCTCCAACAGAGTTTATCGTTGTAGTAAGATTCAAATCAACCTGGTCTCTAAGATGATAATCGTTTAATGTCGGTTCTATGTTACTCAGCCCTAAAACAGGATATATATACTGTTTCATAGAGTAGTTACTATTTGCGCCAGCGGCATAACCGGCATTAGTATTAGATGTATAGGATAGGTTAGAACGTGAAGTTCCATCAATGTCTATTACTGTTATATCTGCTGCAGGTACACCATATGACGACCCATCACATTTATTCGTATGAGAATCAAAAAATCCTCTCATTTTATAATAGTTATTCGTTAACATGTTGCGCCCTCCTTTTATTCGCCATCGATGGTTTCATATGTACTTGTCGTATTTGTACTACTAGTTGTTTCTGTTATTGTAAACTGTTGTATAGTAGATCCACTCCTCTGCGGTATAGTAGGAGAGTAAGGCATCCACATATTAGCTATCTTTACATACAGTGCAGTAACCGTAGATTCACCTGAATCATATAACGCATATATATCGCCGTTTTTACCAAGTGATGAGGCCGGCTCAGTGGTTCCATACCACGTTCTGTTACTACTGCTACCACCTTCGGAGTCGTATATATAATAAGGAATACCGTTATGCTTTTCCTCATAAGACAAGGAATCGTAGTCTTCTCTAGATATTTTTATATAACTCTTTGCTCCTGTAGTGGCTGAGATGGTGTTTGTACTTTGATCGATAGTTATATTATCTCCAGCAATTAACTTATTCTGCTTCGCCGCTAACGCATCTGCCAGACCACTAATGTTTGTTACGGCAGGAGCATCCACTGACTCCCAGTTAATCACAGTATTCTTAATGTTAAGCAATCCATCTCTGTATACAAGACTCTCATTACCAATGGTGAATTCCCCATTGTCAAGGTTAAAGTAGGTTCCTGTACCATTGATAGAAGAGTAGTTTTGACTATAGATTTCTCCCGCTATCATAAGTCCGGCGATCAAAGTCTCAGCATTAACACCATACCTTGTCTGTACAGCTCCGTTTAATTCATACCGGATTTTACCAATGGCAGTCTTGACGTTTGCCCAGTTATCATCAGTGAAGTAAATACCATTGTTAATAATCTTGAGCTGTTCGTCATAATCCTTGCCTTCGATGGAGTTATAATCGGCCAATAAAATACCATTTTCATCAATGACAACTCGGCTGTTAATACCAGAGAAGATGTTGTATGTGCCGGAATCTACGCCGTCATTCTGCATGGACGATACTTCATCCTTGGCATCATTACCTTGCTCTGCCTGATGCGTAACTGTGTTGTATGTGCCAGCAATCGACTTAGCCTGATCCAATATAGACGTTAATTCATCACTCATAGATTTCATTCTGTCCACATTAGAGAATGTGAAAGATATACCGGCAGGAGAGGAGTAGTCGTATGTAACTCCGATTAATCTGAGCCTATATATTTTTTCATCTACTTCGGTAATTAACCAATCGCCTATATCAAATCCATCTTTGAAATCCCTAAACTCTTTTGTATTCAGAAGATTGTTCAGGGTCTCTGAAATGGTGAGTTCGATCTGGCTTGCCTTAATAGCTTCGTCCTGTGCAACCTCAAAGAACTCTTTTGCCTTTTCTACGATCTCGTTGTTCTCAAGATCGGTTGAGATATAATTGGAGTTGTTGTAATCACCCTCCATACGATACATGGAGAATATAGTGAATAGTTCGTCCCCGAGATATGTTGGAAAATCAAGTTGGTCGGAGATGATCTTTCGCTGTGCTACAACATCAGCAAGTTCATTTGAAACCGTTTCAACCTCACCATCACGAACCGCAATCTCTTCCTCTATATATCCAAGCTTACGATAGTAAGGATCGTAGATCTCCGTCTTTAAATCAGCACCGAAGAAGTTAGCGTTTGTAGTTGTTGCTTCTGCATTAATAAGCGTTGCCACAACGCCTTCATATGTACCCTTGAACGCTTTTAATCGTTCCAGGCTATACTTTTTCAGTTCTGCCTTAAACTCAGTTTCATCATCTATCTTGAATATGGTAACTAGACTTGCATCTGATCTGTCTAATTGCTTTAACAACTTTTGACGAAGAAATGTTTCATAATCACCTGTAACTGTAACCAACACAGATGCCGTACTTGTTGCTTCATACTTTCCATCTTTATTATCCATATCCTTGGTGTAGCCAAGATCGGTAACCGTGAAGCGTCCTTGCCATATTCCGTATCCGTCATACTTTTCATATTTAACGGTTTCTTTAATCTTTACGGTGTAGCGCGGATCTACCAACACCTTACTCAACCCCTGTACCGCAGACTCGGCTGTACTCGTAGATGCTTTTGCTATATCCTCCACGGCTGCCTTCTCTGGGGTTGCCTGTCTAAAACATTCCTCAAGTATTGCAAGCTGTTTCTTTGCCGTAGTTTCACCAGGGATTGGAGTCTCCGGCATCATAGAATGTTGAAGATATCCAAGTCTGTCTAACAGTTCATAATATCGCTCGGTTAATATGGTATATTCAGGTTCCTTGCTTTCATACAGTTCGTTATAAGAAATAATCTTGGACACAAGCTCATCCGGCATATCATCCAACATCTCATCTGAAAAATGATAGATATACTGCGAACCATTTGGGTTGATATTTCGAACCGCAGCAGTCATCTCGTCGTCGCCCGCAATCAGACGCAGACAGTTCTTAACATTGTCGGTATTACCAGACAAATTGACCTCTGTTGCAAAGTTTTCGGTATTCAAGAAGATACCAGTCTGCTTACCGTACGGGATGATAAATCTGGTAGATTCACACTTCGGACATTTATCCATGAATGTGCCACGGTAACCACAACTGCTACAAACAGTCAACAAATCATGCGCAGAAATTTTACGATTCACACTGTCAAACTCAAACAAGCAGTCTAGTTCCTTACCAACTGTATTTGTCAAGAACTCGTATATACCGATGTTATCTCCGGTAAATGTGCGCTGAATCTTAGCGACTGTTTCATCAATCATGCCAACTCCCCAATCAGGGCATTTGTCTTTTAGGACACGATGCAGGAGAGAGGCTCTACGTTTCTTCATAGCAAGATATTCCGAATCCGTATCTAGGATAGGACGGTAAAGGATAGTCGCCTTAATTAGCTCTGTTTGTCCAGGAAGCAAGTCGCTATCAGACATATCATACTGAAAGTCTACTACGCCAGCATCGCCGGTTTTAATTACCTGTCCGTCCTGAACCTTATACTTGGCAGTATATGTGATATCCGTTTCATCGTTGCAGTGAAAATCGATCAGCTTTCTATTGCTTAATTCGACTTCGCCAGCAGCTTTAGATGTGACGTGTTTGACCGTATTATCCGTATCATCTATGGTTACATATATCTCATAGTAGGATTCATACTCTGGAATATAGATATATTTGAAGTTAATAATCTTATCCCACAGTTCACATTTTTTACCATCCCATTCTCTATGAACATCAAACGATACTTCATCTACAGAGTTCATATTGAACACCACATTAAGCCCATCCGGTATATTTGTTATAAGGCCAAGATGGTGATGCCACTTAGTTGATAACACAACAATAGGAGTCTCGATGTGGTCAAGCATGTCATATGTGAATTTCTTCATAGATTACATCCCCACCTTTCGTAGACCTCTATATCTAATTTCGATGTCACACATACCTGTTACGGTAATTGTGTTTTTGTTTTTCTCAAATTCATTGTAGAATCTGGGGAATACATAGTTGAAATCCTTTGCGAAATCATGATCCTCAGTAGACGTTATCTGTAACAAATCGCCACCGTGAATTGTGATTACCTCACCAGCTACACAGTTCTTTATTTCGGTGGTGCGGTTTTCTCGCTCATTAAGAATTGAAATATCCCCATCGGTTCGTGCAGTTATAACAACATCAGGCTTTATATATCCTTCCTCATCCGAATAAATGTTAACGATATGTTGACCTTCTGCGTTGTTCCACTTAATCTTGTGTTCTCGTGTAACACCATACGGACGATTGGCTGATATATGTAGTTTGAGTCCAATGATGGAGTCTCCATACGCCTCTTTATCCATAGTGATCTGAACCTCAAACCAAATCTCGTCCTGACCAAGATTGTCATCTATCCACCGGAACCACTTGTATTCCTTTCTACACAGCCACCGAGACATCTCGGAAATATCGTCGTTTGTCAAATACATATTCTCGTCACCACACGGACTCTTTGCGATGGTGACATCCACATGATAATTTTCTTCGTACGAAGAACTAACCTTGTGAACAACATCTGATTTTGAGGCTTTTACGGTTTCATAAGACATTGACGACACAACACCATCTTCGCTATATGTCCCGTCCCATGTTACGATGTAACCATGATCCGACAGCGTTACGCCATCGAATACGAAATCATTCTCAGTCATCGGTAGCCTCCCTTCTATATAGTTTTAGATGCGCGTAATAGGGTGTTCGTACCCTTGTTATACTTGCGCATAATCTTACCGTCGTATTGACGAAGCTTGCCGACCAACAATTTATACTGCTCCGTAGTTTCTTTAAGAGAAGTAAGCATTGCGTTATACTCATTTTGAGTATCTTCGATCAGCTGTTCTTTTTCCTTAAACATATTAACTTCGTCCTGTAATTTTTTTTTCTCAGCCCTGAGACGTTCATTCTCAGATTTGAGTCTTTCAATTTTCCGCTCAAGGCGATCTACTTTCATAGTATTAATCACTCCTTAACTAAAATAGAAAAGGAGTCGTGGCTGTTATACCACGACTCCATAATCATAGTTTAAAAGTTACCTCTATTTAATCGTCCTTTTCCCAGTGCCTGACCAATGGTTGTTGCCTGGACAAAGTTAACGAATTTTGGATCTTTAGTGAGAGCAGACTTGAATTCTTCATAATTAGTCACGTTCGGAAGAACCAAGGTGATCTCATTTTCATTATTGATAGTACGTGCAGTGCCATTAACCGATGGAAGAGTGATACTTGATCTTGCAAGGCTCGGATTCTTAGCAAGATTCCAAAGTGCCTTGGACATGTCGTTCGTAAATACCATATCTCCACGAGAGAGTGGTGTTAGAATTGCACCATCCGTAGCACGATAGATAATCTCGGAACCATTTTCTTGCGTCCATGCCATTTGACTTGATCTGATACCACTGGAACCGGTTGCGTATCCTTTCTTGACCTTAGTAAAATCCTGCTGATCAATAGCAGCTCCATCGCTACCAAAGACGTATTTTTGACCTTGTATAGTCTTTTCTCCGGTTACCATGTATCCCTTTTCATCAAAGTAATACATCTTGCCATCTATCTGTAAGAACCGTTTTTTTGGATAGGATCCGTTTGCATATTGATACCACCAGCCCTTTTTATCCTTCTTCCATCCAGCTTTCTTTTGACCATCCCAGGCACCGCTTCCAGTTAGCCAATAACCATCCTGATAAGCATTGGATACCATATAGCCTTCATCGTTAAAATAATACCATTTATCTCCGATCTTTTCCCACTTTTTCTCTGGGTAAGTCCCGTCTGCGTTTTGATACCACCAACCAATACTATCTTTTTTCCAGCCAGCCTTTTTCTTGGTGGCTTCTACCTTAGATGTATTTGCTGCTATTTTGCCAGTGGCACCACCAATATCCGTACTGCCTTCCGTACCTGTATTACCCTCGTTAATCACCTTATCTTGTACGGCGGTTCCTTTAGCCATTTCAAGAATGGTGTTATAGATATTACCGAGGACAGTAAGGGTACTTGCACTTGCATCCGTGAATGTCTGATTAAAGTCGCTGATAGTAGTACCACCAGAACCAATAATCTTGTCAAAGTTAGATGTAATGTCGTAACCGTATTGCGTTGCAACATCGTTAAGAGTAGTCTGAAGGTTCTCACTGTTTTTATTGTTGTCGTTGATACCCCAAGTAAACAACTCGTCGATATTATCAAGTCGTTTATTCAACAGCTCAGAATAGTCTTCATACATATCATCCAACATATCATTGGTTTCTGATATGTACTTATCCCATTCGGTTTCTTGCAGATTATTGCGGGCATCCTCGAGACTCTGCGTGAGCTTCTGAATGGTCGCTCGTGCCTCTTCACTATCATCCCCAGCATATGCCGCAAGCTGACGCTCTAAGCTACTGATGTTTTTAGTTTGCTCGTTAATCGTCTTTTGATACGATGCTAAATCCTTGGCATCTGAAAGACTCTCCTTATATTTGTCAATTAGCTTCTGAAGGAACTCCAGATTCTTATTAATACCTTCGCTTGCAAGATCCTTATACGCCTCTTTCAGAGACTTAGCGTTCTTAATCTCATCCTGTTGTGCTTTGATAAGTTCTTCTTGCTGTTCAAGGTAGTTTTTGTTGTTCGGGTCTTTCGCAAGATCGGCTTGAACTTCTTTAATCGCCTTACCATATTCCTGGGCTTTCTTCATGGCAGTGTCAAACTGGATGCCAATAAGAGTAGCAGAAGTCTGACCACGATCGGTAAAGTTACCATCCTCCTCGAATAACGGTTGCGAATTAAGCAGGTCATTCAGGAACTCAGCCTCTGTGGTGATCATATCTAATCGCCCGAGAGCATAGTCAAATGCATCCCACTTGAGCTGACGAAGTTGATTATCAAACTTGACAAGAGCAGTAGCGGAGTCGTTGATAGCAGCTTCTACGGCATTAATGTCATTCGTCATGGTATACCATTCTTCACTGTATTTATCAATCTTTCCTTGCTCTACAGCTTCATCTCTTGCTTTTACGAGTTTTGCATATTCCGAACGTTGGTCTGCGAGTACCTTCTCTGTAAGTTCCTTCTGTTTCTTATAATAGTTTGAAGCTACAAAATAACCATGTTCTTCAGTGCGCTCAATCTGTTTGTCGATAATAGTAGAAGCATCTTCAAATAAACTGATAATACCTTCGAATTCGGCTTTAATGTTATTGAACTGTTCAGCATACTTACTTTTTCGTGTTTCTCGCAAAGTGTTTGCCGCAACACCCGCATCGACTGATTTCTGGTATAATTCTGTATATTGGTTGATTAATTCGACAAGATACTTATTTTGAATCCTCTCAATATCATCCTTTCCTAACTTACCCTCACGAATCAGTTTTTGATACTTACCAGAATTCCATTCTTTCTCTGCAGCATTATATTTACCAAGGTCATACTGATACTGCTTCTTACTTCCAGATTCTTCCTCAGTTGGTTTAATGTTGACATTTGAATTTTTCAGACTATTAGCATTTTCCAGATAACGCTTCTGTGCATGTTCCTGAGCTTCAATCTCTTCGGTTAATTTACCGATTTCGTCTCTCAGAGCCTTATTACGCTTAGTCCAGTTATTGTATGTACTACCAGCAATTTCATCTAATCTGGATACAGCCTCTTCAAGGCGTTTGATTTTTACCTCAATCCAGTCAAACGTTTCTTTTGTATCCTCTTGGAGTTTGTTATCTGAACCAGAACTGGATCCGCCGCCACCGCCACCACTACCAGTTGAACTGGAACTCGACGGTTTGTATGTGGGTGTAACACCTCTACCTTTACCGGTGTATTCATATGTCCACTTTGGAATACGAGTCTTCAGTTTCATCTTTTTAACACCATTAAGGTTACTTGCATTACCATGCATAATGGCGGTTAAATCAGGAACCTCAACGTTTGTGTCTTTTAACTCATAAGTAGCCTTTGCCTCGATTGTTCCGCCGGATGCTTCAGAGACGAGACGTTGGAATTCTTCAAGCGTCATCTTGGTACTCTTGCGAATAGCCTCAAGTGTTGCAAATATCGGGCCGCCATCCATACTTGTACCAATATCAATCGAAGAACCGTCAAAATTTTGAATCGCTAAATCAAGATCAGATAACATTACCCTTAACTCATCATCGTTGGTTTCTGTTCTAATCTTAGTTACATACTCATGAGAGAGCAGACGATCAAGGTCGTTAAACTTACCAGACGTATCGTCCAAAGCAGCTTGTATAAGATCAAGATTATTCTTCACAAAATCTGCATTGATAATACCGCTTGATTCGTTGTTGCTGTACAAATCTTTAAGGGCAGTAGCCATCTTGTCGAGTTCTTTGGTTTGCGTTTCTTCGTCATTTCGAGAAACCGCATCTTTATAATTTTTGATAGACTCTTCAAGAATAGAATAGGATTTTGAGAGCTGTTTGTTTGTTTTTGCTAATCTACTCTCTACGACCTGTTTTGCATTGGTAACACCCATAGCCTCAAGCTGTGCTATTGACCACGCCTTATTCTCTTTGTTAAGATTCTTAAGTGCGGATGTTTGATCGAGATATGCACCTATCAACTCATCGATTGCATCCTCCGCTTTCTTTGTCTCGCCAGGATACTTAAGCATTGTGGTTTCAAGATTTTCAAGTGCCTCGTTAATTTGAGTAGCACCGGTTTTGTTTCCAGAGTCCTCAAGCTCTTTTGAGAACTTTGAGAACGCAGACTCAATACTATTGAGCGTAGCAGGATCCGCAAAACCAAATGCAGACTTCGCATCATCAGTAGCATCAGCCGGAAGTTTAACAACCTGACCGTACAAATCGCCCAGACTTGCCACTGCAGTCTTCATGTCGGCCATAGAGTCTACGGCGTCGGATGCTTTGATACCAACTTCCAAATCAATAGGATTCTTTGCCGCATTTTTCTTTGCCTGATTGATAAATTTATCTAAATTATCGAGCGTAACAACTTCTGAATTCCCATCAAGTTCTACCTCTAATGCAAGTTTTTCCTCGTCTGTCATCTTATCAAGCTCACTTCTAAGCTTTCCAAACATTTCGAGGCGACCATCAAACATTCCAAGTATACGACCATTAACACCGCCGCTCTTTTTATCCTGGATCTCATTTATCATTTGACCATACACATCGAGACCACCAGTTCTGCTGCTAATTAATCGATGTTCATATGAATTAGAATCAGTCAATATAGTTTCTGCGGTGTTTGATATCTCATCAAGATTTTTCTTGGCTTCATCAAGTTCCTCTTTATTCTTAGCCGTATTATCTTTTTCATATCTAGCCAAAGCTGTGTTATACGCATTGGTAGCATTTTCAAGTTTTGTTAATATATCTTCTCCATCGTCTGAATTGTAGGCAAGAATATTACGTATTGTTTGTTTTGAATTCTCAACAGCGGTATAATACTGAGATGAGTCATATCCAGGATTAAGAGATTCTTGCAATGTTTTTTTAAACTCTTGAACCGCTGGATTATCTGGAAACTGTTTGTCAAGTTCCTCATATAATCTTGTTAGGATTTCATCCGCTTCTTTTTGCGTTAAATTTGGATCAAGAGAAAACTGGAATTTTGTAAGTTCTGCACCTCCTCCAATTATTGCTTGTCTCAACTGCGGATATTTATCTATTATAGATTGTATATCAACTCCGGTATATTCGTTTAGAGTATCAGATGCACCAGTATTTAGTGAGGCTACAGCATGTTCTACTTTTTGATTTATCAAATCAAGATTACGTTGAAAGTCAGTACTTCCATCTTTTGAAATTAACGCACCGGTCTTTGAGTCATACAAGAAAGTTCTCGCTTGTTCTTTTCGGAGTTCTTTTAACGCTTTAATCTGGCCTTCGTATCCCTTATTAACAAGATCAAGTCCTTCTGCTGCAGTGCCAAATTTTTCATTTAAGCTTTTTTGTAACTCGTTTAATTCTTTACGATACCCAACTTCTTCTTCAAACGTTATGTTGGTTTCGTTTATCTTTTTATTAAGTTCTTCGTACTTCTTTATAGCGTCATCAACGACTTCTGTATTTTGCTGATATGTCTTAATATTCTCGCTTGTTGATGTTACCGCCTGTGTTCTACGTTCTCTTTCGGCGTTATCGGTAAGTACCTCGTCCCATAACCAGCCAACACCTTTGGCAACTAATTCTATGCCGGTAGTCGCCAACCATGTTATACCAGCAGAAAGAGCTGCTTTACCAAGAGATGACAAGATGGTTTTACCAAGTTTTGCAATGCTGGAACCAAGGTTCTTTATTCCACTGCCATACGTTCTTGCAAATGCTTCAGACGCCGTTTCGCCTTCTTTGATAGTTTCCGGTATCTTTTCGCAAGTGTCTAAGAATTTTAATGCCTCGTCATCACATCCACCCAATTCCTTTGCGAGCTGTTTTAAATCATCAACAGACTTGATTACTTTACTGCCGTCGTTGCTTGTAAAACCTTGCCCGTTACTATTACGAAGCATATCATATGCTTGCATAAGCCCAATATTATCTTCGTTTGTTCCAATTGGATTATCGCTAAATAACTGTTTTATTCCTCCAGGTAGTAGCTAATGATTGCTCTTGTGAAGCGTATATTATATAATAGATTAAGGAGGTGAATTTTATGGGATTTAGTGACCAATTTAATAAGGAATTTAGTAATGCGATTAACGATTATAAAAATGCGGAAACAACCAATCATATTACCAACGTCCCCAAATGTCCCACCTGCGGATCCACCAACGTGAAGAAGATTGGAGCCGGTAAGAGATGGGTTAGCACAGGGATGTTTGGTTTAGCATCTTCGAACCTCGGGAAAACCATGCAGTGCGGATCCTGTGGCGCAAAGTGGTAGGGGAGTAGTCCTTCATTAGAAGGGCTTCTTATGTTCGCCCTTCGGAAAGGAGGGCAGTAAAATGGTTCAAACTATTTATGCTATAGCGATGTTACTTATTGAACTCGTGAAAGAACATAAAAATAACCGCCCACAGTCCTGAGAAAACTCGGCGGTTATTATTTATAACTAATAGTTTCAGGGGCTAACCGCTTGCTTTACGGTAGCACCTTTTTCTGTTAAATATTGTATCACATTATTATTTAGTTGTAAACATCAATTTCTGCTCTCGCACAAGCCGCTAGTAATACAGAGCAGTATGCCTACTAGCCGGGGCTTTTTACCGGACGTCTCAAATCCGGTGTTTGGACTCTACCTTCGCGTACTTATGCATAGCACTTCGTCCGCGCCCGCTTGGGAGCCTCTGGGGGCAGCACTTGCTCACCAGTAGTGGGAGAGTAGTACGCTTCCCTGCTGATTGGAGTTATGGTTAGGTATAACGGTACACCGTTATAGTGAGATCCATAACCCTTTCCAGTCCTTGTAGGAGCCTCACGGACATCCTAGGCTGCGTAGCTCCACGCAGTCATATCAGCGGTACGAGAGTGGGATATCCCACATCGTTTGATTTTACTTGTACACCCTACACCATTTCGTGAAACGGTTGTTTGACGAAATGATGGTCTTTGCGTTTTACCCACGGGTTTTAGCCGTGGCGCGGGGTGGTACCTGAGCCTACTTGATACACAGTAACCCAGCTTTTGGGAACCCCATATGGTTCCGATGGCGATGAGGGCGGTCTTAAGAAGACCAACCTTATCAATGATAAAGTCTAATACTTCAATTAATTTTGTACCAGAATCAACAAGTCCTTTCAAAAAGTCAGAATTTATAGCATCATAAGACAACTCTTCAAGCGCTGCCTTGGCCTGATTAATCGAATATGTAATACCCTTTTGATAATTCTCTTGTTCTCGTTGTGCCGATCCAGCAGATTCTTCGGCTGTTTGGTATGCAGCTTCGAGAGTTTCAATATTATCAAGTACGGCGTATAGAGTATTTGCGTTTCTCTTCTTTTACATTTTAGATATTACGCAACAATATCTATTTTAATATGGTTATCATAAACTCCTTTCTTAATGTCGAGTTTGAATCGTTCCCATTGTTCATAGGTTGTATTATATTGTCCATATAATTCATGAAACAATTTGTGTAAATCTTTTCTTGTGCATTCTCCTAATGGGTGTGTATTTTGTTCAATACAAAAAAGAGTAACTATTTTAGATAGTTCCTCTTTTGAATAATCTTCATAATTCTTGTATTCAATGTTATATTTTTCATATATATCTTTTATTATTTTGTTGACTGGATAAATATGATGTATTTCAAAATCTTTACTTCCAGTGATAACACATTTATATTCACAATTTTCCATAGATTTTTTCTTCCAATCCCATATTTGTCCACGTATATATTTTGATATATTTTCATAATTATAATAACAACCTTTTTGCTGCCTATGTAATCCCAATAGATTACGTTTTCTTTTGACTGCATTTTTGGTTTTATTTATATTTCGACCTATAATTTCATCTGGTAATATTTGCCAATTATCAATTATATATTGAACTTGTTCATCAGTCCAAATTGGGTGATTAAAAGAATTCAATCCTAATTTTATTGCTCTTGCAATTATACTGTGTTTTGTTCTATCAGGAAATAGTCTTACAACTTCATTTATATCAGTTGTTGAGTATGTGTTTTTTAATAATTTGTCTTCGGAATCAGTCCAATTTAACCTTTTATTTATACCAAGCTTATTGGCTTTTGTAAGTATCGAACTCCATGATCGTGGAGCTAATAACTCTAACATTTCTTCTTTGGAAGTACTGTCATAATTATCTTTTAATAATTGTATTTCCAAATCTGACCATCTATTTTGTTTCATTACATATTTTTGATAACCAATTAAAACTCATACTTTCATATGAGAATAGATCATTTCTTCATCCTTTCTAAATAGAGTAGGAGTATACCTTTTCGACTTATGGTTTTTCACCGCCACCGTTTGCGATTGTGGCTCTACTTCTAATGATTTAGGTATTCAGGATTTCCACCTTTATTTTATGGTGATTAACACCTTTCCTAAATCCCTCATAGGGAATGATCGTTGAGCGTTCACCCTCGACTCAAGTACTGGACGGTCTCCAGAATACGTTAGGGTGCTTCGTTGCATGAACTACCATTTTCTCTTCAAAAAATACAAGAGCAGTACTTAGGTTTTTAACCATATACCATCCTTACGTTGTTTCTACTTTCGTACCATCATAAAATAGTTTCCCTTTTATTGTGGTGTAAGGCTTTAGGTTTTACCTGCAATTAAATATATTCTTTAATATGTATTACTACATATCCTGGTAATAGAATTTACCAGCAAGAGCTTCTCCAAGAGATGCTCTTTCAATATCACTAAGATTTTGCCACTCTTTACCTATACCTATAAGAATTTCATATATAGATTTATATGTTTTCTGATCAGCTTCAAGTATATCAAAGCCAGTTAATGATTTAACTAATCCTTGAAGTTTTGATGTTGTTTCGGTAAATTCATCGGCATCTTCTCCAAGTTCTTGCAATTCGGTATCTGCGCCACGTATACGGGCTGATAATGTCTTGAATGTTGTTCCGACACTTTCCGGGTTTTGAACTACAGTATTAGCCGCAGTTACCAATGCAACAGATTCTTCTAACGATGTATTCGCAGCATTCAAAGACGCAGCAGACCGTTGAAGAGCTTCACCAATTCCGCCACTACCAATAGCGTAGTTATTTGCTACCTCATTGAATACGTCTACAATATGTTCTGCCTCATCTGCTTGCATCTGAAAACCTTGCAGAGTAGATATAAGCGATTCGTTTGCAGCGGTAATATCAATACCATCTCCGACATTTTTATATAACATAGCAACTTCTGCTAATTGCTTTGAATCTGGAACAGAGTAACCCATCCTTGCCCAATCGGCAGTTGCATTAATTGTATCTGTTATAGTTCCACCAATATCTTTTGCGATATCAGCATATGACTGAAAATCTGCTTCAAGATTTTTTACTGTTGTGTTAGATACTTTTGATAATTCTATAAATGCATCATTGAGTTCGATTACGTTCGTAACTGCTTGCCTTGCGTATCTAATAATATCTTGAAAACTAAAATATTGAGCGATATATTTCGTATTTATATCCCTCATTCTTTGTTTAATCTGATCAATAAAACTTTTGCCAGTATTCCCGGTTGAAATTAATTCAGATTCAAGCTTATTGACCTCAGCTATTATTCTTTGTACGTCTTCGACGCTTTCTGCCAACCCCAAATCACTGCGAAGATTTTTAAATCTTGATTCAAAATCCTTTCCCATAGCAGAGTTTTTTGCGATAATCTGATCTATTTTTAATCCTACATTGGTTAAGGATTTTTCAGCAGCTTGTTTGACACTACTAAATGCCTTTTTTGATAATGTACCTTCAATATCTTGACTTAATGTTTTAATCCTTTGATCAATAGTCTCGAATGGAATATCTCCAGATCTCAATTCTTCAAGGAACGCATCTAATTCATTTCTAGCAGAGTCTAATTCGGCAACAAAGTCAGAAGTGTATTTTCCAAACCGTTTAATATTATCTACCTGAACAATTAAACTATTCGCCTTATTCTCTGCTTTAGAATAGGCAATCTCTGATTCTTTGGCTATTTGTGAATAGTATTTTGACATCTCTTGCTGTATGTCACTTTTCTGCCCAAATGATTGATAAGCGCTCCTTCTTAGGTCGGTATAATGTTCTTGCAATAATGTCGCCTTGTCTCTATCGCTTGTTGGTTTATCTTGTTTTTTCTGCTTTTGTGTTTCATTTTTTTGTTTCAAATCCTTAGCAACATTTTCCTGTTTGCTTATAGATTCGGTTACACCATCAACAGTGTCCTTTAAAACTTCGAAATAAGTAATTTCATCATCAACTATTTTAGCTACTAAATTTCCCTCTTTTTCAAAGGATTTATTTTTGGTTTCTATAGCCTTTGGAATAGTTTTTGATATCTTATTTTTTAATTCATCAAACTTTTTCTTTTCTGTATCGACAGCTTGATTAACAGCCTCGACTTCAGATTGCATAGCATTTATAGTTGGAGAAGTAGTAGAGGGATTTTGAGATGCTTCTATTTGTTTTTTCTCTTTAAGAGAAGCTATCAATTCGTTAACTGCAATTTGCTCTATTTGATATTTATTATTTGTTTTGGTATAGCCCTGTTGATTAAATAAATCTTCAGCAGCCTTTTTAGTTAAATTAAGTTCGGCACGAAGTTGTTCGACAACGTCTTTTTTAGAAAGAAGAGCTTTTGTCTCAACATTAGTAGATTCAGTTGAAACTGGAGTTTCATTGAATATCGTATTATCCGATGGAAGATTATTTTGATTTATGGATTCATCACTAATTTTTAAATGTACGCTACGAGAATCAATCATCGACTGCACTTTATCAACAAATTGATTTACATTATTTTGCGATGGAGAAATAGGTATTGTTATTTCTTTTCCTGACGATTGAATGTCGCTTTCGATTCTATTTAAAAGCATTTTAATGTCTGAATTATCATCACCAAGTGTTTTTTTGAACGAAATAGCAACCTCGTTAGCAATATTTTTGATTGTATCTATAGTATCACTGTCGCCGATTATTTGTTGGGTAATACTCTCAAATTGTGTGCCTTTTAATCCAACATCAATCATTTCACTTACAGATGTTAGACCGTTTCTTAATCCGGCAACTAAAGACTCTGATATCTTTTTTCGTAGTTTTTCACCAATATTCCCAGAAGATTCTTCGAGTTTTGAGTCAATTTGATGATACAATAAATTTGCATAATCCGCATTTTGTAATTGATCTTTTAAACTCGTCTGCTTCGATTGATTCAACCGTATATTGTTTATGCCGATATTTAGTTTAGAATCAGACAGCGCCACACGAATTTGTTCGACAAAATCTTCTATATTTGATAAATCTGGTGTTATTGGTATTAAAACCGGAGATTCTGAACTTACGCTGTTCTGAATATTTTGAATTAACGAATCAGCATCGATATTTTTAAAACTCTTTAACTCATTTAACAAGGTAGGCAATATACTTAATTTTCCGCTTATCATCTGAATTGTGGCTTTTAAAATATCTAATTTTTCTGAGACTGGACTTATATCAATATCAAGCTTATATTCCTGTTGTTTTTTTAATGCGTTCTGTAATGCAGACATTGCATTTGTAAACTCAATTATGACATTTACATCACCAATATTTGGAGTAGCCGATTTGTTCTTTGCAGATGTATATTTGATCGATTCCAACAATGGATTGATCATGTTATGAAATGATGTAAGTTTTCCATTAATCTCATCCAAAGCGTTGACAAAAGCAGATTTCCACGCTTCAACATTTTCAATTGAAAACAATTTGTTTAATGAGTCTGCCATTGTTTTTATTTCAGATGTTGCACTAAATGTAAAATCCTTCTGTATTTCAGCCAATTTTGAGGAGATCTTATCTGCTTCCTCGTCTGGAATTTCAAATTTAGGATAAATTGTAAATCCTTCACCTCTTACGGTTTCATTTAATTCTTTTATCCTTTGCCTTAAGCTGGCTTCTGTATCACCAAGATCTACTTTGATCTTTAAATTTAATGCTTTTTGAAACTGAGATTCCAAATCGTCATATAAAGAATTTAATTTGGTTCGAAGTTCTTCGTCTGTAACACTAGAAATGTCTGTTTGAATTCTTCTTAATTCATTTGTTATTTCCGTGGCATCTGCTCTGTTTGTATTTAGAGGGAACAGCCTCATTGTAACATTAACTGGGTGAACATTTGCATACTCTTGTAATGTATTTACTATTTCATTATATTTTGTTTCTAATGCATGCTTTGACTTTGCATCAACTGTTACTGGAATACGTATACCACCGTTTTTAAACGTGAATTGAGAAACTTCGGTTGTAGCCTCATTGACAGCAATTTCCATGTTGTCTTTTATATTGTCTCTTAACGATGACAATATAGTTGAGGTTTTTCCTACAAGGTTCTCAATATTAATATAAAAATCTGCAAAATCTATTCCATTTATATCGAATCCTAATTTTTCAATTGCTCCACCGGATATATCATCTCCGCTTATCTTTTTTAACTCTAAAATACGATTTATGAAACTACCCATTTGAGAAATTAATTCAGCCATTCGTATTTTTATATTAGTCAATTCTTGCGGATCTTTTTGCTTGTTTAATTCATCAGATAATATTTGATATTTACTGTATAAATCTGACAGATTCTTAATTGCAGTTGCTGTGTTTATTTTAAGTCCTGATTTTCCACCTAAAATATTATCAGAGTCCTGCATTTTATTAAGTAATTCTTCCACCCTTTTCAACTGGCTTGTATCGGCTTTGATTGTAATCTCTTTTGGCTTTGAGGTTGACACATCAACCATTTGATTAAAAGTCGAAAGCGCATTGACAGCACCTCCAATTGTTGTGGTGAATTTATTAACAGTCTCTTCAATTATTTTGATACGCTCGTTAAGCTTATCTAATGAAAAGGCTTTCATGGATTTTGTTAATTTTGAACCCATTTCTTCTACTGAAGCCATTCTATTTTCAATTACTTGAAATCGCTCTTCAAATACTTTAACAAAATCATTTAATTGTTTAGAACTGATTTTATGTGATTCAATTCCTTGTAAGACATTTTGATATTGTTGTTTCATCACTTCCATTTCAGAAATGGCCTTTTTCATACTATCGATAAGTTTTTGAGCAACATCCGAACCACCCTTTGGTGAATTGTTTATATCTCTGACTTGTCCTTTCAAGTTTTCGATAGTCTTAGATACTGTCTGAAACTGCTGCCTGATTTTCTTTTCATTTACTTTGACATCGGCTTCTATTGTTACTTTGCGATTGGACATATATATATTCACCTCCTATGGTTTATAAATAATTGTATGTATCACGCAAGGCAATATTTATTGCCTTATTCGTATATAAGTCTTGATTTTCAACAATATATTTTTGCTTTTCAAGTATCCTACGTATTGGTGTTGGTTTTAAGCGTGGAATTCCAAGATCTTGTAATGATGCTATTCCATGAAGCCCTAAATATACTCTATCGAATACACTTTGAGGTGATGAGTTTTTTCCGCTATACACATCTGGCAACTCGTCCTGTAATAATTCAACTCCACCAACAAATTTTGGAGACCTGTTTTTATAGTACGTCCTAAAACTCTTCCTAAAGTTCCAGTGACGATAATAATAAACCCTGCCATTATGCATACTTGGATCCTCTGGATCATATTGATTGTAAAAATCATCTATGGCGTTCTTCGCTTCTTTTGTTAATTCATTTGCTACTAATTCTGCAAAATTCTTACCTATGTTATACTTGAATTTATTTATATCAGAAATTAGTTGATCTATTATCTCATCCATTACCGTTTTTTCTCCTTTCATAATATCCCCCACCCACCTCAATAGTGAGTGGGGTAGGAGAACAAATATTAGCATGAGTATTTGTCCATGTTTACTGTAATCATCCTAGATACATTTACAGATAAGATTATTTCTCTATATGTAGCCACAGAAATACCTGACAATTCAATCCGGATGTGATTTGTTTCTATTCTTAAATAAGATTTAGGCTTTTAGTATATCTTCCAAATCCACATCTATAGCTCTACAAATATTAAAAGCCTTTTTTGTAGACACTGCTGTACCATTAAGCACAGCTTCAATTTCTTCGACCGTATATCCCGTCTTGTGTGAGATTTCGTCAACGGATAGATTTAATCTATCCACCATCTCTTTGATCAATTTATTAATTATCATATATAGAATCCTCTCAGGTTGTTTTCTAATTTAAAAAAAGCCCAAGAGTGATTACACACCCTTGGGCTATAAATCACTATTTAATTACGACTATCCATCTGTTCCATTAATCTCGATACAGCCTTTCGATCCTTCTCATCCACAGCCATATCCATTACTTCCTGAAGACGCTCAAGCATCATATCTTTAGATTCATCACGGGAATATCCACCAGTCATACCTCGACCGTAAGACCCACGGCTACCATAGCTACGATTATACATTGGACTCATACGATTCATACGCATTCCTCTGCCATAACTGCTGCCGTTATTATAGCCACCGCCAGTCTGAGAATATCCCATCTGATCCTGTGATCCAGACATTTCCTCAATATCCTTCATAATGTCTACAAATTTGTCCATAAGCTCAACGTCTTTGCTGTCCAGTTTTTCTTTCTTTCCAATCTCTTCAAGTTCGCAACATGCTTTGTCATAAATAATATCTAATACATCCATTGCAAAAATACCTCCTTCCTTACGCTATTCTATCCAGGTCTATGATGGCGTTCTTTACCAAAATCGCCTGATTTGAAGTATTTGTGATTGCCACATTTTGGCAACAACCACGAGGAATGGGTATTTCTACCATACGTGCAACATTGAAGAAATTAGCATCTGTCGGTGGGTCTGTAGCGACAGCTGCTGGAGTAACAACCATTGAAGTTGCAGGTTCTGTTGCTCCGTTGACGGTCACTGCAAGGCTTATTGCCTCAGCAGTACCGGTAGAAGGAACTGCGATGTTGGCGCTAAAATCTATGGATAATCTACCATACATAGCACACGGGTTATTCACAATTCCACGAACCTGAAATAACCCAGAATCATTTTGGTGTACAATATATCCCTTATTACACGGGAAGAAGTCATTACTAAAAACAACCGTCGCTCCAGGAGCCACGGTCTGTACAGCGTTTTCTCTGTATTCCGCCATTTTGTTGATCCTCCATTCTTGTAAAAACCCCTACCTTGGTCAAGGTAGGGGTCGGTATCAAAATCGGTTTAAACCGAAAATTTCTTTATGAAAATATGTTACCTTAGGAGTTATGATTGTTATGCGCCATAACCGCAACCGCATCCCATATTACATCCAACACCGTAGTAAAAAGGAGCTGGAACTGAATATGAAGGTACGGGATATGGTGCTATTCTATTAATTAAAGCCTGTGTCTGTGCATTATTATCAGCTATAAGAGCAGCCGTCTGCGCTCCTTGAGAAGCAGCAAGATTAGAGAGATTAATCTGAGTACGAAGATTTGCAATCTCCTCGTTCTTAGAGTCAATCTTATCCTGGCAGAGCTGGTCTTTGATGGACTGAATACCACTATTTACAGTGTTTGTTACTACCTGAAGTGCATCTGTTACCGCTTGTCTGTCTGCACAAGCTTCAGTTGCAACAGTGTATTTCAGGTCGGCTGTGGCTGCGCGATTATCACAGCAGCATTGCTGTTGTGCCATCGCAATTGAATTCATCTGATTGGTGAGATTTGCGAGGGTATTACATCTTGATACCTCGGCATTTGCGAATCCATTAGAAAGCGATGTCTGAATTCCATTGATACCGCTCATTACTGCGGACTGGTCAAATCCACGCTGAACATCATTAACTACATATGGAACTCCGCCGTAACCACCGTTACCGCCGAATCCACCATTTCCCCATCCATTTGCTCCGAATAAGAACAGGAATAGGATGATAATCCAGAATGAGCCATCGCCATTACCAAATCCCCAGCCGCCGTTGCCAGTTACAGCTGCTACATCTGCAGCACTTAAAGAACCATCTGAAATTGCCATGTTTTTTCTCCTTTCGTGAAGAAATTAGTTAATAAGTGTTTTTATATTTCATCCTTGCGCAATGGATTGAAACCTAATTAAAATTACCGCCTACCGTTCAGCATCCGCTGAAACTGCGTGGCGGCCTGAGAAAGTTGATTAAACTGCTGTTGAGTCATCTGTCCGGAATTCAATAACTGCTGTACCTGCTGTCTTGGATCGCCTTTAAACGAACTCTTAAACTGATTGAACTGGCTCACCATATTTAGTAAGCCGTTGTTCATCTGCGGTTGTTGCTTACCAAACATGTTAAAAAGTGAACTTATTCCCATCTTTGTTCTCCTTTCTCGTATTATTAAATGTGTTTCCTGTAAAGTTTGAAGTTACCGACGTGACAGGATCCGGTTTCGTTTCCAACTCTAATACTCGATCCGCCAGCTCTTCATACTTTTCTTTGGTTACATACATACTCATGTCTATTTGCGGCTGTTCAACAACAACCGTTTCTTGCGGTGCGGGAATTTCATCCTTTTCGACCGAAACGAGCTTCATGGTTACCAAAGGCATTGGTATACCATTTTCGTTAACAGACTTAAAATAGACAAAATCTCCCTCAGTATCAAACAGCGGGAGAGTAGTACCACGGGCTACTGGATATGCTTTTGCGCCAGCTTCGCCTTGAACCCATATAATATAAGAATTATCTGATTTTGGTTGCGATGTTCCCGACATTTGTGTCGGATACATAGTCTGTGCTTGTGGCTGTTCAACAATTGGTGCAGGTATTGTAGGCTGCACCGTTGGGTAGTAACCAAACGTATTGTACCCATAGAGATAAGGATTTGTTGCGTATGCCATTGTCATGACCTCCGTTCATAAAAATATATAGGGACTTCGTCACCGGAGTCCCATGCATCATAATAACTACCATTTATAACTGCAATAACGTGTGAGCCTGTTGCCAGAATATAGCTACCATAAGGATTATCATGGCAAAAATCTTCTACGGTATAACAATCTGGACACATATCAGGAATGACTCTCCGTATAAAACCACAACCCTTTAAATAAGAATCCCAAACTCGATTACTATTTCCCCAATCTCCCATAAGATAACCTTGCACACATAACTCAAGATATGTTTTATCCCATGATTGATTCATTATTTTTGAGATTGCTCGTATCACGCAATCCCCACGATCGTCTTTTGTTCTATTATTTGGATTGTAGTATTTATAAGCCATGCCAATAGCCCTCCGTTGATTTTATTCGCTTTTAGTTTCTTCTAATTGTTTAAGTACGGAAGAAATAACTTCCTCAGATAATGAAAAACTCTGTTTAAGGTTGTAGAGTAGAGCGGTAATACTATATTCATTATCCCTCATATCATCTATACACATATTTAAGATGGTATAAAATTCCTTATATTCCGACTCTGGAATAGCAGAGATAAGAGCATCAATAGCGCCAACCTTATTTAACTCATCATACTGATCGGAAAGCCTATTTCCGTCGATTTCGATATCCGTATATAGTTCGATCAGTTTCATAATGAAAAATATGTATTGCCCTACTCGATTGAACTTTACAAATTCTCTGTTTCCATCTTTTGCATAACATGTTGCCTTAACAATTCCCTGGCAAATTACACTTTTTTTTAAAATGTCAACATAATCTGTTACTATATGTTTATTCAAAAAATCTTTAAATGTTTTCTCTGCACCCTTTGCTTGTACCTTAAATGTTTTACAAAACATTTCTACTGATATTTTATTCATATGTCCCTCCAAATCACTCTTCAATTAAATCATAAATTACTAGCAAATAATCAGCCGGAAGACCAGCGTCGAAAATATCTGATGGCTTAAATTTCTTTATTTCAATGTCTGCTTCCGAGCTTAATAACTCATTCATATCTTTTTGAAAACTCGACACATCTTTTTCATATTTCTTGATTGCATCATTATAATCTGCATCATTCTCATAATCCTCTTTAACAGGTTCAAAGATTCCTATGCTACCATCTGCTGTCGTAGACCCATACTGTTTTAACTTTTCAATTCTAACCTTCTCGACAATCTCTTCGATTGGTTCGATTTGCTTGCACATACTGAGTAGTCTAAACTTCACCAGCGCATTAACATCTTTTGCATTGTCTATAATGGCTTTAATGCTGTTGTTGTAATCTAATAATTTTTCGATTTTCATAATCACTTATTCTCCTTTTTATCATTAATTATATTTTTCCACCCAGAATCTAAAATGATATCCGTCGTCCGTATCAACCATATATTGATTATCAGAAGAGTAATGCTTGATGCTACTAATCTGCGTATTTGCATACGGATTTATAATTGATAAACATTCCTGTGGTGTTAGTCGATAATTTCGTTGTTCTAAAAAATCTTTCATTTCATATGAGTACATAGTCCAACCTCTTCAGCGTTCTATTTACCCCGTTTGTTTCCGAAGTAAAGCCTCTCCGATTAGAATTGCTTCTGCCTCATCATCGGTTTTCGCCTTTACTTTATATTGTTTTGATACATAATTTATAGCAAATGCTTTTTGTTCATCTCTCTTCGCGCTCCTACCATTGGGACATTCAGGAATATACTTACGCCATGCGCTGGGCATCAATATATTAAATTCCTTATTGTGCCCTATACACCATCCCCATATAATTCCTTGTAAACGATTAAGTTTTTTATATCCGTCAGGATTGCGCTTGTAGTAAGTATCTTCCATAACAACAATGGAAGGCTTATAGTAATCTAAAGCCTTCCATATCATCTCACTCATATATTGACAGCGTTCTTCCGAGTCTTTCATTTTACGGCAGTCAATAATATATGATTCTTTATATTTCCCTTTTTCCCAATAGGCTAACCCAGTACATGTCGTTGAGCAGTCGAAGGAGAGTAGTTTACCTATGATCTTTTGTCCCAATCTCTCTTTCTCAACCTCTCCTTATATTGTTCCTGTAGGTACTCAGCAGTTGGCTCTGTAATACCATTTTTGAAGTCCTCGTGGGTATCTACATAATGGTCATACTTAACGATATCAGCCATTATATGATCCCACATTCCTTTGTCGTGGAATATTCCGTCTTGGATTTCTCTTGAAAATCGCAAAATCCTCGCCCTAGCATCAATTGCCTCGCCTTCCTCAACTGTATTCTCGACTTCATTTACCTTATTTTCTAAATTGTCTACCTTTTTCTCAACTGCGTCTATTTTATCCCTTACTTCCTTAACCCCTAAAAACTTACCGATTGTTCTTCCTATTGCCGACCAAGGATTAAGTTTAATTTTAGATACTTCAACGAGAGAGAAGAGTAATACTATGATTACTGTTATCCATCCGGGGTTATGGGTTATTACATCCCAAATATTACCGAGGGTCATCTGAATCCTTCTCGATTAACTGCTTAAATAACTGGTGTAATCCGGTTGACGCTACGCCGGATACAGCTCCGAGGACAAAGGAATTAAAACTCCACCCATTCGTAATAAATCCGAATATGCTGCCCAAAACAAACATAATTAACGGTATAAACTTATCCGGCACAAAGGATAATTTCTTTACCACATAACCAATTGTTAAACAGATTAGTACGATTATCGGAGAACTAAACTTTTGAATAATCTCTGCTAAATCCATATTCTATCTCCTTTCTAAACAAATGCCTCGTCGGCATCATCTGTATCTTCTCTAATAATATAATGCTTAATTGTTGTTTCAGAACTTTCGTGTCCGAGAAGCTTTTGTGCTGTTTCTACGGATTTCCCCTCTTCGACAACTATATTGGTTGCTCTGCTTTCTCTAAGCAAATGCGGATGTATTCTCCTGCCAACTAATTTTGTCAATAAGTCACTACACCAATCATTGAAACATGTTTCACTTACCTGATGTATAGATCCGTCGCTATGTTTAGAAACAAATACATAAGGACAATCGTCGTCACCTCTGATCTCCAACCATTTCTTTATCGCCTTCATGGCGTCTTCGCTAAACTGTAACTGACGAATTTTTCCAGCCATACTTCTCCCTTTGCAACGAATCTTATGTGTTTTGTAGGATATAGATTGAGTTTCTACTTCGTTTCCATCTTTGTCTTTTATGGTTAAAGTTTTAACAATAGGAGAGTAGTTAACCACTTCCTTTAATAGCTGTCGAGACTCCGCTCTCCGACATCCAGTTGAATAAGAAAATTTTAACCATGCAAGTATTTGCCATTTTTCCATCTCTTCAAGCTTTTTGCACAAATCTTCGTATTCTTTTGTTGTTAATGGCTGCTTTTCGTGGACAAAGCCCGTTTGTATAACTTTCATACTCGATGTTACAAATGGTCTAAATGTTGGGTACTCATCTTCATAGAATTCAGATATATAACTACACAATGAACTGATTACGGATTTTTTTAATTTAATGGCAGAGTCAGACAATCCTCGATTGGTCAACCAATTTAGATATTTAACAAACTCTTTTTTCTTTATATCTATACATTTTTTGTTTTCTAAATTCTCATGAACCCACCAGAAAAAAATCCGTAATCCAGACGCATACTGTATCTTTGATTTTTCTGACAATTCAATTTTACTGTCCATAAATTCTTGTGAGAGATCCCGATTAAACTTGTTAACTTTTTGCCACATTTCATCTGTAATCTCGTCACTTCGTTTTGCAATTGTATCCACAAGATCCCTCCTTAGAATAAACATAATATTGCTTTTATTACCTTTACTACATACTCGATCTCTTCATAGGTGTTTTCGTTACTCAGGGTAAATCTTACACATTCCAGAGCTTCTTCCGGACTCAATCCATACGCCATTGCTACATGACTTGGTTTATCAGAATCGGTAGAACATGCAGATCCTGTACCGATATAGATACCATAGTCATTCAAAAGATTTAACAATGTCATACCGCCAACCCCAGGAAACCGGATATAGATATTGTTTGGTAAACGGTTTTCTATAGTACCCACTAAGACACCTCCGAGATCTTCAAGATGCCGTAATAAAATGTCTCTTTTATGTTTGAGTTCAATATTGTTATAATTCAATAATTCAAATGCTTCTCCAAGACTTGAAATAAGTGGAGTGGCAGGAGTACCGCCAATTAATCCTTGTTCACCAAATATAATTGGAGCGACATGTTCTTGCATACCTCGTCGTAGAGCAAGTATTCCACTTCCTTTTAGCCCATTGATCTTTTGACCAGACATTGATAAAGCATCGATGCCCATTTCATCCGTATTAACAGGATAATATGGTATATACTGCGTCGCGTCTGAATGAAAAAAAGCCTTGTCATGTTTGTGTACTATTTCAGAGATTTCCCTAACAGGTTGTATAATCCCTGTCTCCGAATTAGCTAACTGAACACTGACAAGGCTATATCTACCTGTTTCCTTACATTCATTTATTAGATCATCTAATATTGCTAAATCAATTATTCCGCTTTTATTTACTGGCACTATGCGCTTTGTATATGGTAACCAATTATATAACTCCATAATGTCGTTATGCTCAACATTGGATATGATTAACATTGTTTCTGGATGCTTACGAAACATGCCTTGAATCAAAATGTTGTTAGACATTGTTGCGCCAGATGTAAAATATATCTCATCACTTGCACACGATAGAAACTCCGAAATCTTATCTTTTGTGTGCGAAACTTCTTCATAAGCATCTAGCCCTTCTATATGTTTCGAGCTTGGATTGCCATACAAACTATCGGCAATTTCTACAAATTTTGCCAATACGCGTGGACGTACTGGCGTAGATGCAGCATTGTCCAAGTATATTGGTTTCATTTGTCCACCTACCTTCTCTCGACCCATTCTTTATATGCTTCCTGGGTATCTATTCGATTAAAAACAAACACTATAATCGGTTGTTCATTTCTATTATCAACACTCGGATATATGTCTTTAGGCTCAATTCCTTTTTCGCCCCAATAGAAGGCTGCTTGTTTTGGATTGAGAATACATATATATTTATCTAGATTAATAATTCTTTTTTCCATTTAGCTCACCTCAATCACTGTAATTATGATAATGTTGATTTTTCAAACAACATTACTAATTGACCATCAAGATTTACATATATATCACATGGATATAACCCAAATGATATATATAGTTTTTGTTTGGATTGATTTACAACCTTGATTACTTTCTTTGGATCATAATCATGTGTGTAAAAATTTGGTTTAATTATCATTAATCCCTCCTACAAGTAAAAAGAAGAGCCAATACTACTCTTCAGTATTGGCTGTCTTCCCATAGTTTTTTCTTCGCATTCTGCGACTTCTTTGTGGAATAACCGGTTCATCAACAGTCGGTTCTTCTACGACGGATATAATTTCAGGTTCTGCAGTTACATCAACAACGACATCTTCATTGACTTCGTCTGATACAATTGGCTCTTCAACTGTATGCTTGGAAACGTTTATATTACTCACATCTCCTCCGAACATACCGTTCAGTTTTCTCTGGAGTTTCTCAGAGAATTCCGAATAATCCGTAATGCCGTATTTATCCAATACAAGCTTTATATCTTCCTTTGTTTTTACACCTATATTATATCCAGAAATCGCATCATATAAGTCATGACATTTCTCGCTGTCAAAATTAAACATCCATTTTGGATTTAAACTATATTCTTTACAGTTTGGGCAGTATACGTATGACTTCCCACAAAAAATGCAATTTCGCTCTTTAGCCATTTTTAACTCTCCTATACTAGAATATTTTGGCTATACTATAAGACAAGAGGGGCGTATGCCCCTCTTGCTCATATTATACAGTAATACAATTTAAAAATCAGGTATGATAACTATAATTTCACAGTTTGTTCTAAATTAGCCAACAAACTGCTTTGTGTCATAATCATCCGTATCATCTGCAACTGCGATGTAATACAGAACCTGATTCTTTGCACAATCGTTATAATATTTAAAATAGTTCGCTACACTATTTCGTGTATATACACCTCTGACTTTCATCAAGAGACTAGACTATATCATCACCCATAAACCGGGCGCACACCACTTCGATAACCAATCGCTTGTTATCTACTCCTATATAAGGATAGTCGTTGAACCTTCCCTTTCGGGCTTGGTTGCTGATTGCCAATTCTTACGATACTTAGGGTTTAACCATATATCATCCAAATAATTTTTTCTACTTTCGTCACCATCACGATTATACCATTTAAGATATTGCGTTGTGGTTTATTTGGCTTTACGGTTTTCCAGCAATTCAATGTGTTATTTTTTTTCATACTCATTACTGAATACGGGATCTTATGCAGCTCGATTGTATTCTGCTTTTTGAAAATCCTTGAATGCCGTAGCAGAGAAGTTCTGAGTTGACTCTGTGTCTACAGTCCAATCAAAATCAGGACTCATCTGGAACTTCTCAAATACGATGTAAAGTGCAAGTACTTCCTCAGACTCGCAAAGATCGGAGCAAAGTACACGGAATGTAGCCTTGCACTCCTTCGGGAACTTGTCACCCTGTACGTTAACTCTTGCAGCTACATCTGCTGCGCCTACATTACGCTCATACTTAATCTGTACAGAATCAGTTACGTCGGTAGGAAGCTGAAGAGTTGTTCCATTAAGGACATATGTACCAGCGCCCGGTTCCGGATCATCTCCCTCAGCCGGAGAATACTTCTTCTCAAGATCAGCATTGCCATTCGGAGTTGTTCCGTAAAGCTTAAATGTACCCTCAATAGGCTCCTCGGGAAGAGTGATGGTTCCAGTACCTTTCTCTGCGAGATAAATTCTCGGGATGACAACATCGGTTCCTGTTACCTTAGATACACCATTCTGAAGTGCAAACAGGTTCATAGAGAATGTTGCATTCTCACCAGAAACCTCTACTGACTTGGAAGTAAAATATCTCTTAAGCAGAGCGCCCTGAGCGTCTGTCTTATCCTTAGTCTCAGAAGTTGTATTGATAGAAAAGTTAGAAATCTGATCAAGAACAGCAAGCAGGTCGCCGGTAGACTTAGACTCAAACCAACCGTCTACAACTCGATCAATAACAAGATTATCAAAACTTGTAATCATAGTCGTTCTCCTTTATTATTTTTTTATATTTAAATTTCCACCGTTAGGCGAGAGTGAATCTTTAAGCGTTTTGCTATGATTCTTATTATATTTCTCATCACTGTACGTCCAATCGAAACGACTAGACGGGATTTTAGACATATCAACAAATCCGGACATAGATCCTTGAAGCATCGCACAAGCGTTCTTCTTACCTTGTATCTGAATTAATGATTTTGTAAACTGATACATTGTTATTTCAAAGACGGTTTCATACGTATATGGAAACTCCTCTGTATTGACCAATGTAATTATCCCATTATGAAACATTGATTCATATTGGTCATTCTTATGTCTTTCTCTGTTTCTACGATCATCCATGATGAGTATTTTTGCAGTTGCTTTATTTGCGGCTTTTCTTCCTTTATGAGAAAACCCTATCATCTCACGAACGTATGGTATCATCTGATGATACAATTCTTCCGTGAAAATATATTGTGCTGGCTGATATTCTTTATTATTAACAATCATAGGCTCTGCATTAACGAGTACGATCTGAGGTTCAGTATCGTCATCATTTTTTTGATAATTCATCGGCGTTAATTTTTTAAAATCCAAATCACCAAATATAAGTCTTGTATCTTCAATATCAAAACTATATATAGTTTGAATAAAGAATTGCCAATCTGGAACAGACATAAAATCAATTCCGGCATCGGCAAATGTACTCGGCATATCCCAAGCACACGAACACATCAACCAAACAGTATTAAAAAACTTTTGTTCCCCGACTTCTTCAATCTGGCCGAGTGTCGGTTGATATATTGTCAACAAATCACTAATCTTAATGGGTCTACCTCTCAGTAACTTAAGACGATCTACTTCCATATATTATCGTCTTAAATTAAACGCAGTCCCGTCTTTCTTGGTTAGTGAGTTTGTTGCCTTTTGTTCGAAAATTAACGTCCTTGTTGAATAAGCAGTATCAGTAACACTAGGTTTATCAGACACCAGCTTTAATTGATTACCAAAAAGATTTGAGCCATTGAATTTATCAATAAGAATACCGGCAATAAGATCGTGCCTCGCAGCACCAATCTCTTGAACGATAGATGTTGCTTGATGACAAAGAATATAGAATATGATTTGCTGATATTTGATATCAGGGTTATAACGAGCCTCTGAATCAAATGATACTTCAAAACAAAGATAGTTTTGAACATTTGTCTGTGTTTCAGGCAATAAAAATTGCGGTCGAATATTAATACCGAAGTATTCGTCATTTCCCGCGTCAGCATCTTCTAACTCTTTATTATTTAAAAGCCATATAAGAATATCATCTTCTAATAACTTTTGTTTAATTATTTCTTTGTAACGTATATCATCTTCGTTTGGTTTTTTCTTTAAGCTTATAAGGTACTGTTTGTCTTCAGGTGTTAAGTTGCGTTTCCTTTTTGCCATCTTACACCTCCTTATAAACTTATAATTTCAAGTTGCAACTCAGCAACTATATTATCTTTTGTATTTCTTACGGTCAGTACTTTACCCAAATATTCCTCATCTCCAATAAACTTTACCTTAATGGTATTCGATGATTCTTGAGAGAGAACTTTAACCAAATCCGAAGCATCTATGTCGTCTATCCAGTACGACCATTCACCAGGAGTTTGATCTTTTAATACTTCATTAGAGTTGAGATAGGTAATAGTTACTGCCTTATAACTACCATTAACTTTGATCTGCGGTTTTGCACCAGCATAAGATATTGTTGCATATGTTCCGTATTCCTCTGGTGATGGAGTAGGAGTAAGTTGAGATGGGAGATTGTCTTCGGCAAGAAGGTCTGCCCATGCGGCAATCCAATTGCCGTTTTCATCTTTCTCAATAACATCCGTATGTTGATTAAATTCATCTTGATATAAAGTTATATTCATTAATCCAAAAGGATTAATGCCTTCCACTTTTGTAATGCGCCAGCAAATTGGAATCTCAATTTGTGGAGACACAATCATTCTCATATTGTGGAATAAAGTAGCGGTTTCCTTATTGTATGGTACAACAAACTTAGTTTGGTTTTCTTGAAACGATACTTTATATTCCTGCCACTCCCCATAGTTATCATTGTGTTACTTTATCAGTTCGTTAAGCTGATAAAGAATTATTTATATTATAATATTTACAATAACGTTCATATTTACGTTGAAGAAATAAATCAGCATCTTGATATATCCAATCGAGAAATTTTTTTGCTATATTCCTACCGCTTAATGTAAATACTTTTGTTATTCCATTATGACAAGAAGCATCATATATTCCGGCTGATATGTTTAATTCTTCGTTGCAAATATCTTTTAAATCCTTGCAAAAAGATTCTGTGGCAGTAATAGTAACAGTGATTGGTAAATTATTATCGTTTCTATATGCTCTATATATACTTCCATCTCCATCATAAACTCCGCGTATATAATGCGATAATAATTCCTTATCTAGCCAATGTGGAAAACCTATTGTTAGACTTTTGTTAGGCGTAATACCTTTATTATTTAACTCCTTGCACATGTGTTTACTAAACATAGTTAATCTATACTGATTTTTATATGTATATCCAAAATCATGTTTATTAGAATAATCTAAAAATTCCAAAGGTTTTTCACTTTTTATTTCTGTTCTTATTTGCTCCAAAATATCTTTATCTTCTTCTTGCAAAGAAATAGATATTGTTGATTTATTCATATTATTTGAACCATCAGAATGTAACAAACCCATAATATAAGCTTTATTAGGAGTATTTATCTCATCAAAAAAAGATTCCTCTATTTTGTATTTTCTAGCGAATCTTTTTTGATCTACTTCTATCCCCATATTATGTAATTCTTTTAATATCGGTTTATGAGATACACCGTATCTCTTTCCTATTTTAACTGAAGATTCTCCATTAATATATGATTCACGAATATCTAATAATTGTTGTTTTGTAAATTTGTTCATAAGTTTATTCCTCCGAAAAATAAACAATATAAAAAAGACAGTAATCTTTGTTTTCGGAGCACAAAGAAAGGGGAGCTACCCCATGTCCTGTCTTTATTACCTGTTTTAATATAAATAATTTTTCTCTACCTTTCGATAGATGGTCAGAGTACATCAACACCATATCAATAAAGACTTAGGTGGTTCCCGTTAAGGTCACTTGACCATATACTCGTTGAACACATTCCTATTCGGAACTTCGTTGCGTCGATTATCCAATCCAATAACTTTTTAAAGCGTTCACGCCTGAACTTATTTCATTTCTACGTTGTAGCATATTGGCTCTAAGGAACTTCCCGCAATTAGAGAACTTTCGACATAAGGTTTTCCCTATGAAGCGCATAACTTATACGAATTCTGGGAGCGTGGCGCACCCCACATTTTATATTTCTTCCCGTCGTGTACCCAACAATATCTATAGGTACATGGGAGAATAGACCAATTAGGAAAATCTCCATTATACTTATTAGCTTCTGCAACAACTAACCATTTGCGCCAAATACCTTTCTCGTCTTGAATATCAAGATACATTCCTAAAGGATATTCGCTATGACAAGTTTCTTCAAAAGCTTCTTTATAATACGGTACATTACACTTATACGATGGTTTGAACATTATTCTATAATCGACAGTATCTTTCGAAAGAGATTGATACGCTGAAATTATATATTTTATTTCTACTGGTGTTTTTGTTTTTGAACACTCAGGATGCATCCCAACATTCTTGTCTACCTCATCATCGTGATAATAGTCATAGACATACGCTATCATACTTGCCGGATCGTCATACCAGGTATTCTCAATCACACCCTGTGCTTCATAACTATGACGTTGCCCATTAGTATGAACACCGACAATACCAAGACTACGCTTATAATCATTAAAATTCATATTGCAACACCTCCTATTCTTGAGGTGCAATTTTTGCACTTTGAGATTTATAGCGTGGTGAAATCTTGGTGATTTCGTTACCAGCGTCCAGTATTAACTTGCGATACTTTGCAAAATCAAAGTCATGTTTTATCGTTGATTTGGCTTCTTCGAGTAGACTAAGTACTGTTACCAACTCTGGAGGTTCACCAAGCAACTCATTGAGTCCTGATATTTTCCAAAGCAGGGTAGTATTAGCCGTCTCTAAATTAACATCAGGAAACCGTTCTTTGGTCTCCAGATCTTCTGCTACAAGAAGCAGAAAGAATATACGCTTACGTAGTATTTCCGTTACTTCCGTGAGTTGCATATCTGCAAACTCACCATACTTATAGGGCACCATTAGACATTACCCAAGTAAGAGTTATAGATGTAACCCTTATCCCTTAGCATTGATCTAACTTTGTTTTCGGCATCTTCCAATAAACCTCGAAGCTCGGTAATATGTGCTGCCTGGGAGTAATACTTAGCCTCCTTACTATTGGTCACCATCTGATGGAGTAAGGTAGTGGTCTGTACCTTGGGTGTGACCCAAGCAACTACCATTTGATAACTAAGTAATTCCTCAACAAAGTTTTTATCTGTATATTCATTAACGGAAGTAGTAAGAGTATATTCAAGTTCGGCAATTTCATCATCTGCCGAGAATGTGGCAAAGATTCTATTTATATACGGCTGGCTTAGAGCAGAGCGAAGCCATTCTAACATCTGCTCAGTAGCATTGGGTTCGGGTAATCCCGCAAACTCATAGTCCCGTATTTTAATTAGGAATCTTGAATAAATATCATTGTAAGTAGAGGTCATAGTACACCTCCCTTAAATTACTGTTCTGAAAACAGTTCGCCAATAAGATTCAGATCAGTTCCAAAAGCAGAATCGAGAGCTTTAATTTTACGAACCGAGTCAATTTCACCAGTATAAACCTGTTCAGCAGCAATAGATTTGAGAGAATTTAATGCACCTGTCGGCAGTTTCTTAATCGCCTCTACCATCTTGTCATTTGGCAAATCTAGAATACTTTTAATATTCTGCAATGAAAACTCATCATCATAGAATTTCTTAAGCGCAGGATACTCTGCAATAAAATCCTCGTCTACCACAACAAAACGAGGCTCAAATACCGACTTATCTTTAGACCGGATCATTCCAACCAAATCTCTATACTCAATTTCTGTTTCATCACCATAATCAGAAAAACGATAAATCATCTTTGTTCGTGCACCCTCAACATTAAGAATGCCTTGAGTGATTGAAGCACAAAGAATACCGTCACTCTGGTCAAATGTTTTCTTCTGAACATTTTCTTTTACTGGTTGTTCCGTTTCCGTCACAACCTTTCTTTGCATTGTTCTTGCCATTTTATTTTCTCCTTTTATTCATAAAAATAGGAGAGGAATGAACCTCTCCTAATAATTGCTATTACATAATCCAAGAGCCGAAGTAGCGGCCAAGAACCGTAGCGATACCATAGCGTCTCTGTGCCTGATAGGTCTGAAGATCGCTGAGATAATCACCCTTCTCCATCTTTTCAATGATTTCAACATCACCTTCGTCAATCATCTTAACGAATTTTCCAGCATCGCCAATAACAGGCATGATAAGAATCTCGTTTGTCGGGAAGATAAAATCGGAAGGCTGAGATACATTACCAAGGTTATAATCCTTAAATCTTGTCGGAATAGTAACAAGTCTTGTACCCTCGTAGATACCAATATTACCACTATTCATAACAGATACCTTCTGCTCTGCGGGTGCCCACTGTACATCTGCAATTGCAGACAGCTTGGACAGTGCAGCCTTTGTACCCATGATAACAACCTCGCTGGAGTTGTAAGCTGCAACGTCCTGAATGATGTTATCAAAGTCAGCCTTTACAAGAGTACCAGTACCCTTGAAACGTGTAGGAAGCTGGCTGATTGCAGTACCAACCTCTGCATATACCTGAGTCTGAATCTGATTTGTAAATGCGATAGCAATTGCATTAACAAACTTTGCCCAGTCTACATCACCGAGGATGTACTTGTTGATGTCAGCACCAACCTTTACTGCCCACAGACTTGTAGGAACGGAGATTGTCTCTCCCTTTCTCAGTCTCTGGAGGAAGTGATCGTTGTGCTGCTCACCAGCCTTTGCTACGGACAGAATAGCATCAGGACGCTCAATAACGAAATCCTGTCTATCACCATAAGCAATACTCTTACGCTCAACAAGCTCATTGAACCAATCAGACTCCTTCAGTCCAACCTCGATTACCATAGATACGGTATCCTCAATAATGTCAAACCACTCACGAGAGTTATCACGCATTGCGCGTCTAACTTCTCTAACGTCTCTCGGATCGGTAATACCAAGTACCTTGTGAGAGAAATCAAGAACCTTCTTGTTTGCTTCGGCCTTTGAAATTACTCTATCATTCTCGTCATCATAAATCTCACGGCCAAGAGCAAGATCCTGCATAAGATTGTTCATTTCATCATAATTTGTATTCATATCTGAAAATACAGCCATTGTATGAGTACCAAACTTCTTCATAGTGTTATTCCCTCCTTTCTATTAGATCACATACTTGCCAGCGGTATACACTGCAACAGCACCATCGGCAATCGTTCCAGTAAACGCACTAGAGGAAAGCGAGATGCAATCACCAATATGAAGTTCCATACCCTGTGTTACATCGCCAGTTTCATTGTAAAATAATCCTTCTTCTCTAAGTTCCTGCTCGGGATACGGACTCTTCGGAGTGTTATATACAAGGAATACCGGATCACTCGGAAGTTTTGTAAATTCTACAATCCAACAATCCTTCTCAGCAGCCTTCTCTCTTACAGTTACTTCAACCGCATTAGCGGCAACAGCGGCAGCCTTATACTGCTCAAATTTTACATATGCACCCTTAGTTGCAAGTGTTCCATTATCTGTATTTGCTTGCATTACAAGGTTAATAATATGACCATACTGCCCCATCGCACTTGCTACAAATGTAGGGAATACAATAATATGGTTATTGTTTTTTGAAATATCAACAGCCATTGCTATAATCTCCTTTCGTATTTTCGAAATAATAATTGTTATGGATTTATTATCGATTCACATCGAGCACCATAAAAATAAGAGACCGCATTCTGCAATCTCCTAAGTCATTTAAAGAGGTGATCGGTAATTATCCGACAAACCTCCATATAGAAGTAGAACCGGGCAACTTACCCGCAATGTTCTTTATGAGACTAACAGTCTCACCACATTTTTATTTGCTAAATAATCCACCGTATCTACCAGTCTTGCCAGTTTTCTTTGATGGATTACCAAACAATTTCATACCAACCTGTTTCTTCTCAGGTTCTTTAGATGAAAACTTGATTTCATGTCCCTTGGCATACTCAAGTAACTGTTTATCCAGCTCTGCACGTACTTCATCCACAGACATGGAGAAGTGAGCATCCTTCTCAGCGAGTGCCTTATAAGCATCGGTATCCTTGATCTGAGAATAGCACTCCTCGGCAAGAACAGCTTCCTTCTCAGGTTCTGCTTTATACTGAGCTAACTCGGTTTCAATAGCAGAGTAGTTAGAACGCATACTCTCGATAACATTTTCCTCATCGTCTGTCACATAGAGTGCATGTACAGGAACTCTCTCACCCTCAAGCGTATATTCGTTCTTCTTAACTTTGTAAGACTGTCTATAGGCATTACCAGACCACCAACTGTAGAATACGACTTCCTTACGAGGCTCTTCATAAACAATAACGTTATACCAGTCATCATCAACTTCTCCATATGTAGCGTTAACTAGCTCAAGAATGGCCATCTGCTTATCTTCGAGAGAAATTGCAAAAGTCTTGGTTAAATCACCACGAGTAACGGTAGCAGAGTAGTAATTAACATCTTCTCCGTTATCGCCTTCATTACCAGTGCCAGACTCATCATCCTCAGAACCATGGGATTCATTTTCGCCTTCAGGAGTCTCTTCGGCTGAATTGTCTCCACCAGTAGGATTATCGTCAGTGTTCTGATTATCATCCTTCGGATCATCATCCTTCGGATTATCATCCGTAGGCTTATCGTCCTTCGGATCATCATCACCGGACTCGTCCCCACCATCATCTGGATCTACGGGTGCAACATCATCATCATCGACTTTCTTCTTTTTCTTCGGATCGTCTTCAAAAACTTCGGCAGGAGTATCCTTAACCTCAGCTTCTGGTGTTTCTTTAAATTCCTTCTTCACGAGATTTTCTTCCTCCTTTCTAAAGTTTTTGTCTATATTAAGATTGTCTATCTTCTCATTGAGTGCAGACAACATCTCAATAACTTTGTCATTCTGTGAGAAGATGCTATTGTTCTTCTCGCTGAAATCCTCAATACTAATATTAGATCCAGTCATCCCTGGTTTTATTTCAGAACCATCGGTGCGCGACTTTCCTAAGATTGTAACTCCCATAAATCTGAATGCATTAATAACAAGCACCTTATCCTTTGCTGAATAAGCTAAATCATCAACAGCTATTTCTACCGACACAGAAAATTTCTTTTCGCGTTCTAATATTTCAGCTGCCTTTGTATATGTACGCCAAACTTTTGCCAAACCATCAAGGTATGTTTTGTCGGATTCGGCATCATACACAAGTTCCAATTTCTGCTTTGTACTAATTACGCCCACCGGAGCTTCCTCATAAACCATCTCGTTATTATCATCAACGTAGAATTCATGCCCAGCAAACGTGTATTGCTCCTCATTGTCAGGATCTGGATATATATACGCAAGCAACGGCATTTCATAAGCTGTCGACATAGCGTCTTTCATCGCCTTTTCTGATATAGACGAATTATTAGCATTTTTATCTATATGACAAAGACGAATAGGAGCGTACAAATTAAGTTCGTCATCTGTTTGTTCACTAAATGAGAATGGTTCATTTATGTGAACAACGATAGTTGTATCGCTATCTCGAGAACTGAATTTAACATTTTTATTTTGACTTGCATAAAATTTCCACAAGTCTTCGAGATATAAGAGTCTCTTCACCTCATACCTCCTTTCTAAAACATCATCATATTAGTAAAAGTATACTTCAGATCATCTCGACCTTTAGCAAACTTTAACCTCGCCTTTTCATTCAAAAACAAATACGAGTTACCGACTTCTTGAACAAGTGTTAATCCGGCAGCTACAAATTCATCTTTAGTTTTTTGATCTTGTGTTAAAATGAAATTAGTTTCCATCTAATCATTCCTTTTCATAATTAATAAGGACGAGAGCATAATTACTCTCGTCCTCAACCGTAATCAATACGGTTCTCTCTGTTGTTGTCAATCCGCCATTCCCCAGGGCGAAGCGTTTTTAAACCTAGTGTAAATAGCACTACGTTTTTCCCAGTACTCGTAACTGTCGTTCTAATTAAGAGGCTTAATATGTCATGGAGTTCCTCGTTCCACGGGGTTCTGTTTGATTTAACGGATTTAGGATATCCGCAATCCACTTGCATTGGGTTTAACGTCTCCATGCCGACAAGTAACCAATATGATTACATAACGTTTACCGTTTTAACCTTTCGACCTATTTTCCGGTTTTCGCAGAAAATGAAAAGAACGGCATTGATATAAACATCGATACCGCTGAAAAACCTTTGGCTTTTCGTTCATAATAATCCACTATTGTAGCATAGGTCGTGGAACACCTACCGCACCGTCCTTGGATTTCTCCGCACACTTCGCCGCCACGCTAAATGACTACTAAAGCTCTCACTTATATTTTAAGGTGGACGAGATTTCCCACCAGTAGAGTTATTGCGCATTACGGCAACTTCGCTTACCTCGGTACTGCCGGTTGAGGGAGCCGACTCCTATATAATTCCCACGCCACCAGACGGGCTGCTTAGAAACGATCAAATGTTCTGATTATTTGGTTGGGAATTAGATAACTATATTTTTGCTGTTTTGGGAGCATCTAAATCTCGGTGAGACCGCATAAATAGGGGATTGGCGAGAATTTAGATGTTATCTATTTCGGGATCTATCTCCGCTCGGACTAAGATCTTCTGGAGTCTTCTCTGGAGCACCATCGCCCACTGTTCCTTTTTCTCCGTCGTTACTTGTAGTATAAGAACTTTGGAGCGGATATTTCATAAGATCTTGTAGCTTGAGTGCTTGAGTCTCAAACATAAGTTGAGCCATTGTTTCTCGTTCCGAAATATTCATCAATGTACCATATGCCAATCTATATGAAAAACTATATTGATTAGCTTCAAGTAACGACTTCTGATAATCTTCCTTAGTATGGATCGTAACAGGAAGAAGATTAATAGTACATGGTTGAGATATATTAAGATATAACTGTAAATTTGTCCACGTTTCAATCTGAGGCAAAATACTATTTAATACATAGGCTGATTCTGATTTAAGCGCTGCCTTAATTAATGCGGAATTATTAACCAACTTGTTTCCGTTAAGTAATGCACCTATACCACCTGTTGAACCAAGAATTTGTTGTTGAGAATTTTCTACTCGATTAACATCTTCAGAAACGTTATCTGAAAAATCAATGGTCTTTAATTCTTTGCCGGGAATTACAGCACTTGATATACCGGATGGAATTGCATTGTCTTTTGCAATCTTAAAATAGTCTATTGCTAAATCAGGCGTTACTTCAAACTCATCTGGATTTTTTGCGCCGGACATTGTTGGAAGTGGCATATATATCATACGATAAAAACTGAGCTGATCTGCTGATGCCTGTGTGTCCGTCAAATCATTTAAATTTGCTAACGGCATAAAATTATGCAACATCGGAGGGATAATAGCATCCATCATATCTGTATGAAATTTTAATACCATGCTGTATTCAGCCGGAACATGAACATATTTAATTCCAGTTTGTTTGTATTCCTTCTGCATTGACACCAAAGGTTCTCCTAACCATTCAATCAACTGTTGTTTTTGAGCCGACCTCCACTTTGACATATCTATAGCAAAACCATAACACCATCCTCCGCGATACATATATATACTATCAATCATAGCTTCATTTGGATCAATATGCCAAAACGTAGAGCCGTCATCATCATGGAAAAATATATTAAAAGATATATCATCTACCCAAGTATTAACCAATACAGGATTCATATTATTTTGGAGACTAATTATGTCCAAAAAATTAAGCGTATCTTCATATTGTTTTAGTGACTTAGAATAATCCATACCTTTAACAAACGAATAATCTGGAGTAATCATCCGCGCATCTAAACAATACATACCAGCAATCGTATAAATCATCTTATTATAGATTGGTGATCTATAAAATAAGTATCTACTGGCATTAATCAAATTTTTCGAGTTAGCATATATATTTCCGGTTAAATAACCACGAATCATATCTCTATTAATAGTCGTGATTGTAGGAGTACTCATATTTTGAGATATATCTCGTATAGTACGCATAACTTTATCTTCTTTAGCATTGGCGTACATTTTAATCTGTCGTTCTTCTTCAAGTTTAAATTGTTCTCTAATTGCCGCTACAGTTTGATTTTGTCTGCCAACAGTATTTTTTACCGTAGCGACTGGTTTATTTGAGACGCTCTTTGCGTCAATTTCCTTTTTCTGCGCCATTATGCGTCTCCTTTCATTTTCTATTTGTTACTAAACCGCCATGAATTGTGGAGGCAAGTTTTTGAAGTAAATCAGAAGAGTTAGTTTTAGGTTTTTGTAAAAGAAGTTTTCGCCTTTCTTCGGCTAATGCATGCCCAAGCATACAACAAGTATCAATTTTGTTACATTTTGTTGTGTATTATTTTAATCTAAGTATATCCAATAATAACCAGCGGATTGTTGATTTTTACTAATAGATTGAACTATATTACCTCTAAATTTTACAGGTTTATTAAGAAAAATACATGCTTCACTAATTGAATTAAATTTTTTTATTATATCTCCATCTTTTGTATTCATCATTCCTACTTTTCTACAATTATGAATTCCTTTTTTATATTCACCTATTCCAAAATAACCATCTGAAAAATCATAACCCTCGTATGCCCATATACTATCTTTATATATTTTCTGAGTACCGTCATGATTACATATTCTTAGAATTGAAGTAACTTTATAACCAGCTTCTTTTAGTTCAAAATGATTATTCCAAATTTTTATTAATTCATGTTTTGTATTATATTGATATATTGGAATTTCATCCCATGTTCGTATATTTGAAAAATATTTATCCCATTCAAATTTCGAAGAATCATATTCCTCTTTATATATCCAATAACTATTTTTATATGAAGTCATTTTATTTAAAATTGTATGTTCGCATCTTAACAGAATACATTCTTTTGTATATCCTAATTCCTTTTTTATATGAGATACTCCACCAATCCATTCTTTTAACAGATTAAAATTTAAATCAAATTGCAAAACAATTTTGGGTTTTTGAATTCTATGCATTTTATTTAATTCATCTTCAGTATGTTTATATCCTCTAATGCCTTGCCCACCAAAATCAAGGTTATATCCATTATTATATGAATCAAAGTAATTAACCCAATATTTTTCTTTATCATCTAATAATTTTTCTGAGCATTTTTCAACTATGCTAAAACAAAAATTATCTTCGCCATATTTATTCCATGCACTTTGTAAATGTCTATTATGATGACGATTGTGGTTTAAATCAGATTTATGATGCGTCCATCTCCAATATATATCCGATGATTGACCAATATAAATTTTACCGTTGATATTGTTCTTAATTTTATAAATTCCACTTATCTTTTCAGCCATATTTTTACTCCTTTCAATAAAGGAATATAAGAGTACAGCTTATATTCATTAGCATACACGAAAAACAGTCGTGCGCTATTTTTGTACACAACAAAAAGACCGAGGTGCTTCCAAGAGTGTCTTTACACTCGACCTCGGTTCTCACATTTCATAATTAAGTTATAGTGTGAGTTCAGACTATCGCATCGCCATAATAATATGGCGTTCATTCACTTAGTCGTTGCAGCTGCCATTACACTTGCTGTGGGTTGCCTACTTCTAGGTTTTCCCAATTAATCAGAATGAATTTTCTTATTATAGTTTATTTATTCACTATAAAGTGCGCTATACTTTTTAACGCACGATCGTCATGCATTTTATTGGCTTTTTCTGGTGTTAACTCAAAAGAGTCCTTACCGGACTCCCTTTTTTTTCTCACCATATTAACCAATTCTTCTTTCAAAGCATCGATATTTGCTAAAGCTATTTTATCTTTCCAATCGAGTTTGATAGTTTTAGTATTAACTGATTGTACCTTGCCTAATTCTTCTTGTAACTTATCTTCAAATTCTTTTTCGTTTAGTTTTTTCTTTTTTAATTCTTCTATTATTCTTTCACGTTCTTTGTCTAATTTCTTCTGGTCAATATCAAATACAGTAAGATATTCTTTATTATCATATGTACTTGTGAAACCAATCTTATCTTGATTAAGCATTTCTATTAGTGCTTCATACATTATAGATTTGAATTTAGCCGGTTCCATAAGGTGAACCTTATCTACCGCATTTGGAAATCTTCCAACATAATCAGCAGAGTATTCTTTGTCTATTAATCCTCTATGAATAATACCATCAGAAGTTTCCCAATCTGGCATCAAGTAGTCGGCTATGTTCACACCGCCTCCTCCCGTACCAGCGTCAATCCAAATGCCAACAATATTTTCATATCCATCTGCACCGGCGTTATAATCAAGAATCATTTGTTTTAAATATTCAATCTGATCGGGTGTTCTCATAGGACTCTTAATTCGTTTACCGACATCCAAAAGATTAACACCATTAACAATCTTTGCTCTTTTATCAATACTTCCATCTACTTGTACAAAATCATAAAACTCAGCCACAAGTATGAATGAGTTATCCACTTTACGAGCTGGATCATAAAACAATCCGTATTTCTTATCACCAGTTTCATTACAATGAATTGGCTTACGTGTTTCTTCGTTTCGTGTAATAACACCACGTTTGACTATTGCATCGCTGCCAGCTTCAGTTGTAAATATACAATAGTACTCTCGCCTAGCCTTTTCGGGATTAGTTCTCATTTCTGATTCAACAGTAGAGCGAGAGAGCAGTGGAGCAACAACTTCACCTCTAATAGTCGGAGCGAATGCTAAATCACAATCAAAATGAAGAACACAATAATCGGGATCACCCATTATTTGTCTTTTTGAATACTCTCTATATAATCTATAAAACATAGTATCTACCGAACTAGCAGAACTAATATACATCTTTTGATAAGGCATTCCCTCTGGAAAACAACGCTGTCTAATAGGATCTATAGACTTACCACTTGCATCCTTGCCAGTCTTTAAGCTCTTATTTACAATGGCAAATGCGCCATATACATTCATTAATTCATCCGATAAAAAACCACTTTCATCAAATACAACGGAGCCGCGAAATCCTCTTTTTGCGTCCACGTTACTGTTTAATGTCTGAGTCATCGAACCATTATATAGACTATAATTAAATCCGTTAGAACTGTGACTGAATCCGTCTCCGGCAGCATTCTTTATTTCTATTTCATTTTTAAATACTTTTCCAGTTGAACCAGAAAATGTATCAATATTGTCATTAGCTAATTTTTCTAACGTGGTAAAAGTATTTTCTGCCTGACTACCGGTACCGCTTGCAATATATGACCAATAATTACAAAATAGCATATCTTTAGACATTAATTCTAAATCAATAAGAGTACTCTTTCCAAATCCTCTTGTGCAAACCAATAGGCTATTCGGAACTATCCATGTTCTCTGTACTGCTAAAGCCTGCATATCAAAAAGTTCTATATTGAACATTCGGTCAATAAATTTTACCGGATTGCATTGAAAGTATTTTTGCATTTCTGCAATAGCTAATAATGACTCTATTTTTCTTGTTGACAAAGGATAATCAATAGGTTTTACGAATATTCCGTAATCCTTATAAAAATCCTTATCATAAACACTTACATCTTTATACGGTAGAACTATCTGGTTCATCTTGTTCCACCTCTTCAGATTCTTCAGTGGCAAAAACAGAATAAATGTCTCTTAAATTTTTAAATTCAATTTCTGAACCCATTTCATTTTCTTCAAGATAATCCTTTAAATCCAAATTTTCTTGAAGTATTATTCTGTTTATTTCCTTATAAGAATCCCTTTCTTTTCGTAGTTTAACAATATCAGTTCGCATTGTAGCAACCATATCTGACCATTCAGATTCATCTAGAGCTAACTGCTTCATTATTGAATTGTCCGAAATTTCTTGAGCCTGTTGCATACCACGACAAGTCGCAATATCAAATCCATTAACTTGCGCATCACGAAGATTTAACTCCTTTAATTTTTTAACCTTACCAGTCCATGTATTTTCTCCCTTGGTAGCATTTTTACTATTCTTAAGAGATATACAACTCTGCTCTGCAAATTTTGTTATATTAAGAGTAATATTCTTTTTCATTTCTTGTAATGCTTTAACTGTTGCTATATTCTTTTCTGCATTACGAGGATCTTGAACTAAATCAGCAATCATATCATCAATTTGGTTTATCTGTAAGAATCCACGCACAATGCTGATAATAGATGAAGTTCTCATCATATCATCATTACCATTTTCATCTGAATCCAAAAAGCCAATAAGTTGCGAATATAAAAACGGTTGATCGGCTAACTTTTCTTTTTCGAAAGGTAGATAACCAAGCAACCGTAATGTATCATTTTTATTTTTTTCAAATTGTTCGAGTATTTCTTGATCTTTCGGTAATGCATCTTCAGCCATATCATTCAGGCTTAACATACCGCCTGTATAATTATCCGAATCTCTATAAGTCATAGTATAGTAATTTTGCATAGCTATATTTTTGATATAGCTTGTCCATACATTCGACTTCGCCTTTCCGGTTGCTTGATTCGCAGCTTCGAGAAGAGAAGCGTCCCATACAGAATCAAGCATTGGTTTATTAAGAAAATAACAAGCATCATCTACGGTCTTTTTAGTTGGCTGTTGTTTCTCGCCTCGTACAGTTGGTATGGCAATCTCAGCAGCACACTGCTTACAACCATCCGTCACCTGACTCGCACAATTTGGTGCAGTAGAAGAGTAGAAGTCACTTTTCTTTTTTACTTTGTTACAATGTTGACAAGTATAGTACTTTGATCCGACGCCGATTGTTTCAAGACATTGAATCTGATCTTTGTCCTCAAGCTTATCAAACAGCTCTTTAATCTTTTCAATCTGTTTTTTAATATCTCTAAGTCCGGTAATCTTGTCGCTACTGGGAGCCACTATTTTTTCACCGACTTTTCTCATGGTTTTTGTAGCCACATTTTCACCTACTTCCTTTTATTCATAATATTTCCATTCATACTCTATTTCTCTACCTACAAAAAAAATAAAAAAACAGAAGAGTGAGGTAGGTAGACTCACATCACCCAGCTCATGACTTCCGAGTGTCTTCTGTTTTTCTTGGCGATTTATAAAAAAGAAATCAGAGCATACGACCGCCATGTCGTATGCCCCTACAAGAAAACATTTGTTTTACTTCAATACATTAGCGAGAGGCAGGATTCGAACCTGCAACCTCCAGCTTATGGGGCTGGCAAACGTCCGTCGTTATGCTCCGCGTCAATTAATGCCTTTCTCATACATCTGTTGCGGCAAATGCCGAGCTTTCACCGTCAATCCGCAAATTTCGGTGGGCATGGTACGGCCTCGTCGGCCAAAAAAAATTAAATGACTCCCCGTGGTACGCATCGTGGAGAGGCGTGGGGAGTTCTTTATATGTCTCGCAGGTTGCGCATTACTTTCGTAGAAGGCTTGCGAGAACTGTTCTACCCTAAGATAAGATTATAGGTTTCTGTATGTCCATCTTTACGGTCAAAACCAAAAATCTTACAAGCGGGTTTCGTACCCTTAAACAAGGTTTCACTATACGGATCACTACCGATGAACGAAGGAGCCACCAATATTTCCGTATTGTACCCTCCACGCAAATTACAAGTCAGTTCCTTGCTACCATGCTGATGCCCCATCAGCAGATAATCAACCTGTTCTCCGGTAAGATCGCTGAAGTCACGAATCGCCGACTCTGTATTCTTAATACGATGTCCATGCATAGCCACTACATTAAAATCGTGTACCGGCACTTTAATGTATTCGCTATTTTCATCCGACAAACCAACTTCGCAACGCGGATTTTCTTTTAATAAATCAGCTATATAGTTGCCAATAATATATTCCATATCCTCTGCGGCGAATTCATTTGCTTTAGCATTTAATAACCGCAATTGAGAATGATTGGCTGTAGGACAGTGGTAGTAGTATACGTAGCAATATTTAGATAATTCCCGTAGGAAGTCTGCCAGATACCTGCTATACTCAACCACAGCCTTAACTACGGAAGAATCATTTAGCTGTAGATCCGTCATGCGTAGCAGTCCCTGGACATCATCTCCAAGACCAACCACAGTAATATTCTTTAATCCGCGATCCTGAATAAATGCTATCGTTTTACCGAGAAGTCTTCCTAATCTCTGTTTGAATATAGTGGGAGAGTATTCATTAAATGGAGTCTTAAACGTTGCTCCATAATGACAGTCTGCTATAGCGAGTACGTAATCCATATTACATATTTCAACTCCGTAATCCTCACGCTCGAACTCTGGCACATCTAACGCTTGTACAACAGATCCTATATATTCGTAATATAGTTCCTGCCTAGCCTCAGCTCGATCCAAACGATTACGCTCCAAATTAAGAGTTTGCAACTTCATGCGCTCCTTGCGTAATTCATTTTTTGTTCGCTCAATATCAGCCAGATATTTTGCCTCGGTATCTGTTTTGCCGTAACATGTATCCATCATCTTTGAAAACGATTGATACTTCTTCCGGTATGCGCTTTCAGTATACCGATGTTCTAAAGCATCATTCAGAATATCTGCTACATCAGCCCATGTGCCGATTTCGTCCTTCAGAGAGCAAACACGGTAGATAAACTCTTCCTCTGTTTCCCCTGGATTTCTATTATAAGATTGCATCGATCAGTCTCCTTTGAAATCATGAGACCGCTTCTGTTCAAGCAATCTCAGTATTCGGTTATCCTCTCTGGCATAGTAATGTCTACGGGTAGTAGATGCGAAAATATGAGTATGCCAGAAACATCTATGTTCTAATAAATAATCAACTTCGTTCTTGGTAATCTCTACCATTCCTTTTAACTCCTTTCAAACTCCAGAAAAATACGCCCCGCAACCACCAGGACGGTAGTCACGAGACGTATACAGGAGGGACTCAAATATTAGTCATTAACTACTTCCTTTAGAGAAGTAGAAAACTTTGCTTTGATTGTTTTGGACGCGGGAATCTGAATTGGTTCGCATGTACGAGGATTAATCCCCTGATATGCGTCACGCTGTTTAACAATAATATTAACTGTCGGCAGAATTTTAACGTTACTGCCTTTCTTAAGATTCTCAACCATCACAGCCTCCGCTGCTTCCAGCACCTCTTTGATATTCTTCTGTGAATATCCGGTATATTTTGCTACATCCTTTACGAATGTTGAAAAGTTAATTCTATCCATTTCATTTTGCTCCTTTTAATCATCAAATATAGTGTTGCCGATCTCTGCGGCTTTGTCTGAAAGAACCCGCACAAACGGGACGTATCTGACAAAATCAGGTTCTTCCGTCGCCGGATCTCCTTTTACTACAACCTTCTTTCCTTTACATGAAGGATTAACACACACCACGATGTTTGTGCCGGGTATAAACTTGGCACGTTGTTTGCAATAGACGCAAACACCCTCCAGCTTTTCTCGTTGTGACTCTAATTTCTGTTTATCCTTCGTTCTCATGTTTAGTGGTTTCATTCCAAACTCCTCTACGGCAATGTCGTCGAAGGAGTAATAGGTTTTATTCATATTCGAATCTCCTTGTAATTCATGATAGAGGATGACGTTTTGCCTTCCTCTTCATAAGTTACTTTTTGCTTGAAAATCCGACCTCAAAAAACGCTAAAGAACATTGAGAAAATTAGTTAATGGCAGTCATGATTTTTTGTTAGGTGGGTAACTTTTAAAGCATTTTTTGAATGTTTTTGGGTTCATATCCCACAATATCTTGAGTAGTAATGGACGGTTTTTGCTAAGTTTGGTATTAATGCGACCACTGTTTTGCTTTAGTCCCGGGGTGATAATAAGCGCTCTGTTCAACAGCCATGACATTAATCCAAGATAATTTTTAGATAGTGTAATTCCACGTAGGGTGTTCAATAAATCATCATAATCACTTCTAAGCAGGAAATAATCAGATGCCTCTGTATCATCGTCTATGCGTGTTCTAAATACTTCCAGTGAGTAATCCTGTATCATCTTTTCCACCTTCCGGGATTTTTTGCGATCAAGTTTGTTATCATGCTTTACAAAAAACTCGGAGTTGCTTATTATGTTATCAGTTCGCACTGTTTTATTCTTCATCTTGTATACGCAATTCATTGGGCATACTATATTCGGATTAACTTTCTTCCGAAGGTCGGGTCGGATACCGGCAAAGAATGCAGGATAGCCGATGGATTTAATATTGAGTTCCTGCTTGATCCGCTGGATTTCTGAGTGAATATCTATGTCAAAGGAACGTTTTGCATTATCTATTGCACATTGAGCCAAGACGGCTAAAATGGCTACATAATCATATACATCTGTCATATCATTATAAGAATAACTTAATCCTATCTGTGCAACATTTGAAGATTCACCGATGTCTAATTGAGCAGCTGCAAGTTTATTATCAACCAATGCATACTGTTCTGGCGTATTCCCATATATATTCTTTTCTTTAGGTATATTATTTACTACAGTTGGATAATTGTTATAACAATACTTTGCGCGACCCACAATGGATGTTTGGTTTGTCACATAAATCGAATCTGAATCAGTATCGCTGCCATTGTTTCTGTCTTGGAATGGGGTGTGAATACCATTAACAGCTATTATCAATCTACCAAAATTAAAATATTTTTTTATCAATGGATGAAGTTTATTGTGTAAATAACCCAAGTTATTAGCACTGTTAAACGGACTCCTAAACTCTGCCAGATATTCTCCATCCTCAAACCGTTCGGTATAACACTGTATGCATCCATCCTCAACTTGGAACGTAGGATCATCCTCGGCATTCAGTCCAACAGCATGCATCAGCATTCCATATGGATTTCCGACGATCACCAGATTGTCTGCATTTTGTAGCACATGCCCGCCTTTAACATCCCGTACATATGCCTTTACTATATTCTGCCTACGTTCCACACAGTACTCACTCCGTATGAAATCCGGATTCCACTCACACAGTGCCAGGATAACTTCAAAGTCATTACAGAAGTTGGCATTACGCCGCAGGTAGTCAAAGAACACTTCATCATCCGTCTTCAGTTTATACACATAATCCTTAGTATCAGCCAGTATATCATCCATGTCTTCAATAGCCATAGCATTCACCATCTGGTAGGACATACGCTGTTTGTCTCCCAGTTTACTTTCATGGGCTGTCTTCACTATACCGAAGAGAGAACCATTCTCACGCACACGGTCTGACCAATATTCAAAAGTGACTCCAAACTTGCACCATTTTATGGCGTTCTCCGTAGTAATCAACTTGATGTCCTTTGCTAGATGTTCGTTACCCCACATATCAGTAACTGTAGCAGTTTCATATTCGTCGCCAAAGTAGTTACGGAAGTAATCCTGTATATGTGAACAGAATGCTGCGGCTTTAAAGAAGTGTTGTCGTAACAGTATATACCCATTTCCCCATTCGGGGAAAATGGTAGTGTCAATCAGCGCCTGTCCATCAAAGAGGGTGTTCTTTACTTTGTAATTATTACGGTGTACCGCATGACAGTGTTTCTGTTCGTCTATTTCTATACTGATCACATTTGTGGTAAATGTGGAGTCTACGTCCTTCAACACCAAAATCTCAGATGGATCTATCTTGATGCGATCTTCAATGGTGGAAGTAACGAGAGAAGAGTAGGCGCCGATCTCTACAATGGGAGCATTCTTCTTTGGCAGCTTTAACCCCATCCACAGAAAGTTGTGAGCTTTCCGCCATAACCCTGCCCGTATAAACATAACGGTTCCCTTCTTGGCCTTACCCGGGGTACGGTACAACATCTTATAATGGACGGTACTTACACTATCCCCCCTGGTTTGATACTGGATATCAATACCATTTACATAGTAGATCTCCCGTAATTCGTTTGCGGTCTTCCGGTCGAACATATCCTGATGTTGCTCTATAAACCGTTTACGCTCCGAGATGGTGTGCTTCGCACGTTCTATCTTTTCAATCTGTAATTTATGACCACCGGCACGTATACGTTTCCGCTCAATACGGTTTTTTTCTACAGCTTGATTGATGCGGTCTAATGCCATTTTATAGGAGTCTGATCCTGAATCAAACTGTAGACAAATTACATCGCGGGAAAATCCTTGACTATTCACCTTGAGTCCGTGTTCCAACATGAAATCCAAGAACAGACTGTTTGTTAACATTGCGGGAGTAGTATTGTAGTTAGTGCGAACACCTAGTGATTTATCCCACACCGAAGATGCTTGGTAATTCAGAATCTTTACACCGTATTTACTTCGTCGTTGTTGCTGCAATAAACATCACGCTCCTTTACTTGTTAAATAATCCCACAAGTCATCTACGGTTGCCATTTTGATGTCAGTACCGTCTTCGTTGGTAATACATCCTTCATGCCAATCTCTGCCGAAGTCGAGTTCGTAACAAAAGTAGGAGATGTCACCAGAAGTGTCACCCATTACCTCTTCGAGTAGTGATAGCAATGCGCTGGTACAGTCAGGATACATAACCGCACCGAGATCACAATAGTCTCCATTGATATTTTGCTTATTGTGGTTACGAATCAGTTCGTTAACTCCAGTTTGGAAATCATTAACATACTGTAGGGAATTGATACAGCGAATGAAGAGTTGTTTGTTGATCATGATTCGAAAACTCCTTTCTTTTTCTCATCTCTCTTTTTTGACGTGTTATATTTGTAGCAGTACTAAACTGATCTATTAATGCCTTAAATTCTGTAATATTATTTCCTCTGTAAAAAAAACGAGGATTCATAACATAGTAATAGCTTTCGCCGGATATTACTTTAGCAATTATGGGTTCATCATGAATTGTCATCTTCTCTAATTTAAGCCTTAACTTTTTACCATATTCAGAACTTGGGCGAATAATTTGTTGTAAATCTTCTTTGGTCAATACCTCATCAGAATTTTGTATGCTTGATGTTATATTTGTGCAGAGGATATTATTGTGGATATTAATATATGGAACCAACTTCATAAGTTCTCCTCCTAATGCATGCTGTTTTGAAGAAAGCTTATTATAGAGTTCTCTAACAGCTCTGTTGAATGTACGAACACTGTTCTTTTTAAAACCATCATCATTAATACCATAAGAATAATAGGATTCATTTATTCTATAATGACCGGCAAAATCAACATAGATTAATTCATGATTCAATAATTGATCGTGAAAATCATATGCACTTTGTTTTGGACAATTAAATAATTCTATAAAATGATCTTTTTTTGTGCAGACTCTATCATCTGGTAATTTAATAACACTATTTTTATCAGCAAATCCGCATATATACAGAAATCGAAAAGCGATTGCAACGTTGTCATTTATATCTTTGAGTAGTGTGTCATATTTATAAAAAAAGAAATTTCCAAATTTGCGGTTTAATGTTTTATATAGCTCACGTCTTTTTTTATACTCTTTATTACGTTCTCCCTGCTGTTCTGTAACAATCTTAACTACATGGTCAATTATCTCTCCAGTTTCTGTATCTGCCACACTTCTGGACATATTCCAAATTCTCCTTTCAAAAAATCTTAATTTCGCCAATAATTTGGGGCTTTTTTAAACCCTTGGGACATTTCCCGTACTAAATGGCACTTTCTTGGGACATTTCCCGTACCAAACCAAAATTGAAAATGGCTAAAACTGGGCGTTTTTTGAGGGTCAAAATTTGCCCGGTTATGTATAATATATGGGAATTCAATGGGTTTGTGGACTGTTGATGATTAGTTTATGGCAAATCACAACTGTCTAAAGCGCAGTATTTTCCTACTGCGCCTAAGACGATTATACCAAACACCTATTCGGATGTCAAGTATATATATTCTGAATACGAGAGCCTATTCTCTTTCTCACTTACCAATAAATCTGTCTCTAACTCCATAGTGAATTGATCATTCCCGATGATAATGGTGTCGCCATAATCGATGAACGTATCTATGATGATCTGGTTGGAGATTACGGCTCCTCCGATGATAATTGTGATCAGTACCGGCGTTTCGTTGTTATACCATTCGATAAGTGTGTGCATAGTAGATATTACCCCCTGTATATGTGTTAGTCGAACGAGTGTTCGGATATTATGATAATACATTAGGTGTGATTTGTCAAATACTAGATATTGGATGAGAAATCTATATATTGAGTTTACCATAATGCCGAGATACTTGGCTGTGGTCGTTTCACTCCCCCAGCTGCGCCAAAGGCGCAAAGGGGGTTATTAACACGGAAAAAGGATTGGGGTAATATAGTATAGAGCAGGGTTGTTAATGGTGGAAATATAGACAAAAGTGTTGTGGTTTGTGGCAGGATAATATTGAATATGTAAGAAAATATGGCGGGGGAAGTGTTAGGAATGTGGTTGTAAAAAGGTAGGGTTTACGATATAAATTACGATTTTTGATTAGGCGAGTTAACTAAGTGTTGACTCGCTTTTTTTGTGGTGTGTGGGTGAATTGATTGAAAATTGACGGTGGTGTGTTGGTGAAACACCTCACGGGGGTTGCCGGTTTTCCTGGGCTTATTTTGTTTTTAATACGCCCCCTTATAAATGGTGGCAAAAATGCACATTTTTCATACCAAAATTTGCCCTCGTGTGTGCGCAAAAGGCGATTTGACAAATTTTCGATCCGGGAGTGGCAATGTGGTCAGTCCAAGCGACACAGGGCAACACCGCTTGGACAAATACGAAAACAACAGTTGCCCATATCGAAAGGAGAAAACTTATGAAGAACACAATGAATCTCACCATCAACAATGCACAGTTCGCTAACGTTCCGGTTATCCTCGCTCAGAGCATCGAGGCTATGCTGGCACAGTACAAAGTAGAGGTTAAGGCATCTACTCCCAAGACCACTCCCAAGTCCGAAACTAAATCCGAGCCTAAGCAGTACGCCAAGGTGTACTCCGTGGCTAAAGACGGCAAGTCCGTAACCATCGGCAACGACGGCTTCATCCCGACCAAGGTTTTCAAGGGCGTTACCTACTCCCTGAAGCAGGCAGGTGCTAAGTATGACAAGGACACCAAGGCGTGGACATTCGGCACGAAGAAGGCTTGTACAGAGTGGTGCAAGGCACAGGACGCACGGTAGGCGCAAGCCTACTGTGTTTCCCCACCGTGGCACACGGTACGGTTCGAGTCCGTACGTGGGGAATAGTCCTTGGCTTAGGGACGGTACTAAGCCACGAGTTCAAACGACTTTGTGGGTGTGTCTAAACCCTCAAGACCACGCCTTGCGGTCAATAGTAGGGCAAACTTTATAGCTTCAAACAGAGGGTATCCGTGTTGGGAACCCTATGGCATCACGACCTTGGTATAACGGTCTAATGGTGCTTTGCGGAGTGCATTAGCCACTTGTGGCTGTTGGATGCAAGACGCTTAGTTACTGTGGATCGCTGAATTGCAAGTGAGGTAGCACTCAAGGTACGGTTAAGTCCATAGGTTAGTACAGTTCGGAGAGAGTAAGTGGCGGCAAGTCGTCAGGTGGAAATCCTGTCCCGGTTCAGAATACCGACACATTAGGGTGGTGAACAACAGCCCGTACGGTGTGAAACTCTGTCCGGTAAAAAATCGAGAAGTCCCCTCAAACGGGATAACGAATCGAGGTGTGCGGTAATACCTCGTAGGACATAAAAGGTGCGTAGGTAACTACGGTAAGTCATGTGAATGGCTACGATGTATGAGGTTTAGACACCTGTCTGAACGTACGCAGGAGTTTTGTGGAAGTAGGTTGCACCTCTCCACGGTGGCTCAAATGGCAAGCAGATAACATGATACTGCCGAAGGTGTTGAAACATCGGGAAGTGTTGGACATACAGTAATATTCCAACACCGAGGGTTTCCGGTACAATCCCCGGATAGAATTCCTACAACATTACTGTGGGCTAACAGTGGTCTGTCTGTCGGTAATCCGTCAGAGCGGTTCGATTCCGTAGTAGTCCATTTCCCAATAATACAGTAAGGAGTAATAACATGATGAACATACGATTGGCAGCAAAAGTGGCACAGATTATACGGCTTCACAGCAGAGACATGAAGGTGAAGGCGATTAAGTCGTTACGACTTAGCGTTGAGATGACATGGTATCTGATCGACACATACTGTGCTATGCCGAAGAAAAGTGACGGCGAACAGTGGATAGTTACCAGGTACTGGTTTGCATGAAAGGAGTATACACTATGTTTAATCGAGGAGAAGCAATACACTATCAGAACATCGCTAAGACTGAGCGTCAGGCGGTACACAACTTTAAGGTGGCATGTGATAAATGTTGCATGGATCCATCCTGTATGTGGACGGACTGTGGCAAGTGCCGGATAGCATCCATCCACCGTGAGAAACTGGCAGACTTGAGGAAGAAGAAGGAGGTAATCGCATGAAGGCTGTTAAATGGCACTTAGTGGTTTGGAACGGGTTTGAATATGCAACATGTTGTGGACAGCGGTATAAGTGCACCACGAAGCAGATTCACAAAAAGAGCGAGAATTTGGCTACTTGGGTTTGGGTGCCGGAAATAAAGCGATATGTAAACTGTGTTTGCCTTTAACTGCCATAAACTAACTATTGACACGAAAGGAGGACTGTGTTATGTTGTACCTAATAATCGAATCTATGTTCGGAACGGAAATCATCCACCGTTACCCGACAGACAAGCGAAACGACCGCTTTACACGTCCCCGAATCATGCGGATGTGGAAGGCAAAGGCAAACCGGATTTACTTGGTATATCCGGATTCAACCTGTGAAATCATAAAAGGAGAGTGGTAGTTATGTTATCTACAAGGGAAATCATAAAGGAAATGGCGATGCCCATAATCACTGTACTCAGCATAGTTGTGCTGCTGTGGATAATCGGATCCACGGTAGCCGTATGGACTGGTCATGTAGAGAATGGAGATGGCAATTTCTGGGGACTGTGTGCAACGGAAACGGAAAGTGAAGTCCGGGTAACGGCATGTGTGAAGTCACAAGGCGACAGATACTGGACGATTACCGTAGAGGATGCAAAGGGAGAACAGTGGGCATACTATGATGATGAGTATAGGGAAATAGGCACTTCACTCAACTGTGATTTTAACGGAAATGAAATCACTGACGTTTTTGTTTCCCGATGACTGCCCGAAACTAACCGGAACAACGGAAAGGAGATAAGCGTATGAAGTACAACTACAAGGGAATCGAAGTATTTAACGCCTACGATAGTTGGCAAGCCGACTATGTAGAAAGGGAAACCGGAAAGCGGTTTGCATTACACCGGTGCTGTATGGATACCAGGGCACAGGCGATTGCAGAAGCAAAGGCAAATATTGACTTCTTAAATCTGTTAAATGAAGGAGTAGCGTGAGCATGTTTGTGAAATCATACTGTGGACTCCGCATGGAGTTCTATAAGGGAACGTATTATGTGGTTGACAAGGCAACGCAACTTGTCAAGGCAAAGGGAACTAAGGCGGAATGTGATGCATACTTCCGCCAGTATGCAAAGGAGGTAGCGTAATGCCGGATAGAGTTGGAGTGATCGAAGAACTCGCAAGGGAAATTGCAGACAGTTATTTCGCAGATACCTACGAAGCAATAGATTGTTACGGAAGTGATTATTACGAAGCATTGACAAGCGAAATTGTCTCAGACCTGTGGGACGAAAACCTTCGCAAAGACTTGATCGTCTACTTCAAGGAAATGCTTGAAGAGATGGATGCACCGGACAGTTTAGTCACTAAACATGCAAACATAATCAGGAGAATGGAAGCATTATAAGCGAAAGGAGCGAGAGGAAATGGGAGAAATCATCTACACAAGCGATATTTACGCAGCAATCCAGGAGTATAACGACTACAAGGCAATGGAGGAGGAGTAAGCGAAATGAAGTACGGCATTTATGCACAGGATTCATATTGTGATGACATGTTTGGTGAAACCAACAACTTCACATGGGTTACCGACTACGAAACGGAAAAGGTAGAAATGGAGGAAGTCCTGCAGATAATGACTGACGAAGGTTGGTTGTGGGACAGTATGGACGACATAGATTTAGATGAATACGGCATGAATGTAAGGGAAGATGGAACTGTGGAGATAACGATGTACAACGAGGTAATCGCAAAAGTGAGGAGGAATAGCGATGAATGAATATGATATTCAAGTAAAGGAATTCCTGAAGAAGCACAACGCAAAGATGACAATTAGCCATGTAATGGAAAAGGGATATGTGTACCGCAGGAAATTTTCCGAATGGAAACGATCCACCATGACAAACGGATGGCTTTACCGTGTACGGATTGACCGCAACGGAAAAACATGGTCGTTTCAGTTTAGCGACAGTCTGCATAACTATCTCAACAACAAGCGGCCTCGTCCGTATGATGTGCTTGCTTGTATAGAGAAATACGAACCATACGGAGATGTATGGGACTTCGCAAGGGAATTTGGCTACGAGATTTGTGATCGTGAATCCTATCAGAAAACGGAACGCACTTTTAAGGCAGTACAGAAGGAATACCGTAATGTAATGCGGATGTTCGGTGACTGTATAGACGAACTGTGTGAGATTCAGTAAGGGAGGTGACCACATGACCTACAAAGATGCCGTAAGGCAATTCAGAAACCAGTTTATCGACTTGTGGGAAAGGCAAGTTGACTATTGGACAGCTCAAGAAGTATGGGCTGGTTGGGTTGACTATCTGTGTAAAGACGGACAGATAACCCAAAGGCAGTACGACACATGGAAAACACCGTTCACATACGGAAAGCATCTGAAACTAACGAAGAGGTTTAGCAACTAAACAAGCGAAAGGAGAAATTATGACAAAGATGGAGTATGCACAGGCAATCGCAAACGTAGTAGGCGGAGAGGTAAAGGAAGTCACAAAAAATAACGGCATCATAAAAACTGGTGTTGTTGTACAAAATGATAACGGAATTGGATTAACCATGTATATTGATGAATATTATGAAACCGAAACAAGTGTAGAGGAGGTAATTGATATGGTAAGGGAAGAGGTAAAGAAACAGAGTAATGTTGGTTTTAATGCAAGCACACTGAGCGATTACGAAGCAATTAAGGGGCAGATTAAGTGCAAGCTGATGAACAAAAAGCGAAACACTCATTTTACCGTAACTCGATCTGCAAAGGGATATGGATTCTCAGACCTTATCATTGTACCGTACATTGAAGTTGTGATTGGTGGACAGGCAGGTTCAATCACAATCACCGAGAGTATGGTGGAGAATTGGGGAGTAACCAAGCGAACTGTGATTGATAGAGCAATCAAAAATACGGAGTGCGAAATCATGTCTCTCGAAGAAAAACTTGGATTACTTATGCCCGGAATGGATATTGGATACACACCACTTAAGTTTGTTAGTACGCCGAATAACATCAATGGAGCGATTGGTATTATTAAGGCAAAGAAAAAGCTGGCAGAAATGTATCCGAATGGATACTACGTGATTCCGTCCAGTATTCACGAAATGCTTGTGCTTGATGCAAGTGAAACAGATGAATCCACAATCACAAATCTGATTCAGGATGTAAACGAAAATGTGTTGAATGAGACGGACTATCTGTCCGACCATGTGTACACATTCAACGTAGCATAATGACCACACCATGCCCATAAGCGAAACGGCTTGTGGGTATGGATGTAGCCATTAACCAATAACACAAAGGAGGAAAATGGAATGACGATTATTGTGGTGAGTGAATATGGAACACTCATTGATGAAAAGACATACAACACGGAGAACGCAACTGAAGCCGTAAAGATGTATATGGCCGAGGATCCAGCATTGGAAGAAGGAGATCGAATTCAGATAAGGAGGTAAACGAAATGTTTGATACGGATGCAGTTTTAATTTATTGCGAAAAATACGGAATATACGAGTTATATGCCGAAAAGGGAAATGTAATAACCTATTACAGTTACTTTGGCAGCGAAGGATTTTACAAGATAACCACGAATGTGAGGACAGGAAGAGAAGTACGGAAACACTTGAGGTATAAAAAGACACCAAAGTTTTTACTAACGAAAGATGGATATGGAAAATACAACTACTTTACTGGTTAGGAGGGATAGCTTATGGCAGAACGGAAATGCAGTAATTGCAAGCACAGAGCATTTACGAGTTGGTCAGGTATTGACTACTGCATGGGGTATGAAATGGAGGGAACTGAAGATGATCCTGGTTTAGGTGTTTGCGGTAGATATGAAGAAGGCAAACCGGATTGCTACGATGAAGAACATTATTGTCCGAGTGCAACAGCTGGTGATTATGGGCCTGGCAATCCATGGGATGCTCCAGGAATGAGTATAAGGGATTTCATCTAAAGGAAACGTGATTTAATTCATGCGTTAGAGGAGGACAATGTTATGGATACTATGACAAAAACGTTCGAGGTAAAAATGGACAAGGAAGACTACGAACTTCTTATGGAGTATGGTTTCTACTTCGAAAAGAATTTCGAACAGATGGTTAAGGACGTAGCAACAGAGATTAGATCGTACACAGAAGGTTAGGAGGTAATTCCATGGAACAGAATAAATATCTTGTTATCTACGAAGATAGTGACGGAAAATTGATGGAACCTGTTATCCAAACAGCAAGGCAAATCTTTAACACAATGGATATGTCGGACTGTCACGGCGAAACAATTAAGCGAATATTGTTACTTGACGGAAGTAAAGTAGTTGAGTGCAGATTCTGGGGTACATGGCATGATCCAAAGGAACCGCTCAAAATGGTGATTGAAGCGGTGTGTCCGGCAACGCACGAACAAATGGAACCCTATGATGTAGGGTACGGAACAGACCACTAAGGGAGGTAAATCATTATGACGAATAGAACGCCTAAAGCAAGAGTAATCTATGACAACTATGACCTTGATAACAACTATCCCGATTCCGAACTCGATGAAATGGCAAGGGAATGTGGCTGGGTAGACGAGGACGAAGAAATCACCGACGACATGCGTTGGAAGTGGCGGTATGATGAAGCCGAAGTAGATTGGGATTGCGAAAAGGAAAGACTTAACGAACACTTCAAAGGCAAAACAGTCGGATTCTTCGGTGAAGTCGGAAGATGGGACGGAGTGTATAAAGTAGGCGAAGTTGGTGAGTTTTGGGAACTGTTTAGCAAGGCAATTACAGACTGTGATTACATTCGTATCTACGATGAAAACGGACATATGTATCTCACCTGTTCCCACCACGATGGAACGTGCCACTTTGAGATAAAGGAAATCACAGATGCCGGTGTTGAGTATGAAGATCGCTACAACGAAAATTGGAACGATAAGCGAAAAGGATATGAGGTAATAACACAGATATTTAAGCGGTATTCCAGACTCCCGAGGTTTGCTGAAAAGGTGTACGGATGTAAGCCAAGAGAATACGAACCGTTGAATAAGGCAAATATAGTGGCGAAGCTGAATAATGAAGCCCGTAGTTTTTATAGTGCATAAGGAGGTGGCGGTATGAGCAGACTTGACAGAGTTATTGAAGCGGTAAAGGAAACAAGAACGTCAGGTAGACAATGGATTTATGACGATAACGGAAACATCCGTGAAGACGTAATCTGTGGTGATTGTATTCCGTTCCTTGAGGAACTTAAGAAATACGAAATCGGAGCAACGGACAAGTTTATAGAGGACTTTAAGAAGAATACGGAAACGCACGGTATGTATACATATAACTACAATACCAACATAGATAAGGATATCAGAATTTGGTACAGAGAGAATTGTCCTGTCGCAATCGTTAATGTGCATCTGTACGGAGATGCAAGAATCGTGTTTGATACAGACTTCGTTGTAAAAATGGAGAGGGAAAATGCGTTTGAAGAAATCCTTTATTTGGAATCGGTAACACAATGTATTGATATAAACGATCAGTATACGGCGGATGTAAACCTGTTCAGTGAAACATATGATGTGTGGGACTACGTAAATGAACAGGATGTCGGAACGTATTACGCAATCGAAAAAGCAGATTTACTTGCGGATATTAAGAAGGCTACGGAGGTGGCGGTATGAGAGAAAACGAAGCGAAAATCGGACAGAGAGTACGAATGACGCCACGGATATGGGATCCTGTCAAGCGAGAATGGACGTTTGAAAACAACGACAAGGGGCCGTGTTACGGATATGTCGGCACCATCCGTAGTCTTGGAGTAATCCCGACAGTAAAAGTGTTGGCAAACACAAACGCCGGATATTGGTGGTACGGATGTAACTATGACGAAATGGAATTGGTAAGCGAAGATACACCTTTAACTGTACTGTAATTAGGGGAGGGTGATAACTATGAAATATCTCGAATGGTCTGGCGGTTATAACGGAGAGAAAACAAAACGTGGCGACGACATTGTTCGCACAGCTAAAAACGGAAATGTACGCATCGTATACAGGAGTGGGGCAATCCAAGGCAAGTATTCTGCGGAACGGAAACTTGAAGATGGTACATGGGATCGTATGACAATGGCAAAGTATTCCAGTGACTTCATAAGCGAAGTGGAAAATGCTTGCCGGATGTTGGATGATGAACCGTTAACCTTTAAAACATTGCGGTGGCTGATGGGTGTTTAGTGGCTAAACGATTGGAGGTGAGCCGATGGATAGGGAAGATATGATTATCCTTTGTAGTCGATGTATCGACTATCTCAAAAGCAGCGGAAGTTGTGGTGGGGTTTATGTAGGCGAAGAAATAGACGAAGAAGAGTGTGCTACTCTTGGTCGTAAGCATGTTTGCGAATGGTGTGGTGAAGATGATGACGAGTCCGAGTGGGACGGCGAAACATTATATGATTGTCATTTCTAATGGAGGAAAACAAAATGCACTATACACGTAATTGGAAGCACACAACGAAGAATCACAAGGCATACGGAAACTGGGACGGCAGCAAGTACGAAACACCGTTTATGGTGTTGGATGAAGAGTATCTTGAGTACGATGAAAACGAGGGTTGGATAGGAGATTGATCGGAGGTAAAGATATGACAATCAAACGAGTACAGAGAGCTGCGGAACTGCGAGGTATTTTCTTCAATGGAAAACGGAAATGGCTGAACAGTATGGTTGGCTATGGCTATGAGTTTTTTACACCGAATGGTTATGGATTTAGACAGTGCAACACATTAGACCAGGCATACAGATCAGTAATGTCGTTCCCTAAGTTAAGGATGGAGGAAACATAATGGAAACAACAACTATCATAGCCGTATTCAAAAACGGCCGTAAAATCCGGTACACAATCGCAATACTGCCGGACTTATTAAATAATCCTGATGTTAGCTATGTGTATAACGAACAAACTGGGGAGGTGTATTGATATGACGAAGAGATTCTACAACCTTAAAGAGTTAGTCGGCGTAGACAACACAAGCGAAAACTATGTGGTGGTCGCAGAGTATCCGGAGATCGACTACACACTTATTTACCGCAACAGTAAATATCAGCCGTGGGTAGCAGCATGGGGATATAAGGGAGATGGGAAATCATGGGCGCAGGGACATTACTTCACGGAGCTGGAGGATGCTATGCAGTACATATGTGATATTAAAGCGGAAAGGGGAGTTGCATAATGTGGAACGTGATAGGGATTCACAAACAAACTAAAAAGAAGATTATAGTTGAACCGCACATGACAGAAGCCCAGGCGATGAAACTGTGTGAGTCATGGGGTTGGACATATGATGACGGAACTACAAACGGAAGTTATTGGTTGAGTATAGAAGAGGAGGAGTGATGCGTATGAAGTATGAAGTTACCTACACAGAGTCTTACGCAAGAACGTATGTAGTCGAAGCAGACAGCAAAGATGAAGCAATCGACATGGTAAGTGAGGGCATTTATGGAGGGCAACTGAAGGGGCCGGATAATTGTTATGATAGTAATTATACGGTAAGTATTATTAACAAAAAGGAGGATAACTAATATGGCAATTAAGAAGAATGGTAAGGCAAAGGACGATGGAATCAAGTACGAAGTGATTGAGAAATGCGGTGTCATTAGTGAAGGTAAGAACGGATGGACAACGGAATTGCGGTATGTGAAGTGGGGCGATAACGATCCGAAGTATGATGTTCGAAGCTGGGTAACAAACGAAGAGGGTGTTGAAAAATGCGGTAAGGGAATCACGTTGACAGGCGAACAGCTTGAAGCACTTGGGAACATTATTAAGAGAATGGAGGACTAAACCTATGATGATCAAAAATAATTACTGGATCAACATCGCCGTCGGTGGTAAACATTGGGCAACAGTTGAACTTGATGATACATGGGAACACGTAGCATTGGATAAGGCACGAGTATTAAAGGCCAGGTTTCCTGAAGCGGAAATAACACTCTATCACACGGATTGTAGTGCAACAGAAATCGAATATTAGGAGGAATAACGCCATGACAAATTTTCAGAGAGATTTTGAGGTAATCGCACAGAACGCAGATGTAACTGTAGATAATAACATCATTTTCCGGTTTAGGAAATCACAGAGAATTGAGAATCTGGATATTGGAAATCTTGGGCTGGAAGCGAGAGGTTATAACGGACTCAGGCGGAACAAGATTGACAAGATCGGTCAGATTCTTGATAGATGGAACGAGTTACAGACATTGAATTATGTTGGAGTGTTGACAGTAAAGGCAATTAAGAATGCGGTTGTAGCATACTACTATGAAACACTTGATGCAGACGAAAAGAAGCAGTTTTGGAGAGATGCGTTCGGTGAGTAAAGTGTAAAAGAGGGGAGAACATTATGACAAAGATGGAAGAACGGAAGAAGATGGTGCTTGCGATGGAATACATCGCAAGACAGATCAATGATGAAGAAGTGTTTGAAGGATGGTTAATGTCTGGTGTTGCCGACGGCGATATTGAGTACGGAGATATGGATATTGCCAACATAGATGACGACGACTACTACATAGAGGACGACAATTTTAAGGATTTAATGTCCTGTTTCCTGATTATGATGAAGGGAGCATGGAAATCCGGTGGTCTATATTGCGGCGGTGTTGCAAGCAAAGATAAAGGAGATTACGTATCATGAAAGATTTTAAGCAAGGCGAATTAGTAGAAAAAGTATGGTATGAACTCACTTTTGATGACGGACGTAATAACGGATTTAGTTTCCCATGCGACAAAAATGGAAAGGTGAGTGATGACATTAACGACGCTGCTAAAAAGAATTATGAATACGCTTTGGCACATCCAGAAAAGTTTGTTCGGTATAACAAAGTGGTGGAATGGAAACAGGAATATAGAGAAAATAACTCCGGGACTTGTGACTGCGGAGAAACGATTGAACTCTACAATGAGTATCTCGGCGGTTGTGAATGCCCTAACTGCGGTAGATGGTGGAATATTTGGGGACAGAGATTAAATAATCCTGATACATGGAGTGACGGAGATGAATTGTAAAAATGAAATGAAATGGGATTGCATTCTGGAAGAACTTGGATTGATTGCGTAGTGATAGGAGAGATCAAACACACATTTCATAGGAGGTATTAACAATGAGTTGGTGGACATATATAAACGGAACCATTGAAGTTCAACCGATGGGAAGAACCCAGGCAGAAAAAAGATATATCTTAGAAACGGTATTAAATCATCTTCCGTTGGTAACCGGATCTGAAGGCGATATGAATGTATATATTATCCAGAAAAATGGAACGAATTCAAGTCGTTCTTGCGATGAATACGGAGAAATGACAAATAATTTAACCGATTCATATGGTTGTCATAATCAGAAAAGAGGTTGGCTTAGGGTACAAGATAACTACATATTGGTAGTCAACGGTGCTTTCCGAGACAGAGAATTCAGTGAAACTTTTCGTGAATTCATGAACTGGCTCTGCCGATTAGCCAAGCGAGTTTCGATTGAGGATATATTGGTAAGAATTTGTGGCTATGATAAGGAGTATGTCATAAATGATAGATGTCATTATAATTCTCCTTATTCGTTGATGAAAGAATGGCCAAGCTGGTGTGAAGAGTCAAATGGTGAGCCTTGTTGGGCGGAGTACTTAATGTGGGATAGAGCTAAGAACAGTGATTATCCAATGTTACTTGCGTACAAATATTATTCTGACCCGGAAAATGATGCCGAGGTGGAACGCAGAAGAGAATTCCAGAACAAATAAAAACAACATTTGATGGAGGTAAATGATATGGTGACTGTTATATATAAATTAGTCGAAGGAAAACCTGGAGTACAAAAAGTGGCTGAATATACACAGCCACCGAAAAAGGCATTGATAAACTACATTATGCAGTATATGAAGAATGATTGGAATTGGTGGCTATATCCTGATGACATCCAAGGGATTAGGGAAAGTGATACAGTAGCAGATCATTACTATTATGATGTATTTAAAGGTAGAAATGGAAATGAAAATGCAGTTTATGCTGCATATCCGATGTAAATAAAACGAATATTTTAAAGGAGGTACTAAAATGAATTATTCAGATTGGACAAAATCAATAATGTATGCAGAAAGGCGTTGTAAACAAGAAAGTAAAAGAACTGGTAGAGATATACGGGTTAGAGAATACACAATGTATGACGGTCGTAAAGGAGTATATATACAGCTTTTGTGTAACGGAAATGTATTTAAGGAGTGGGCAACTGGAATACAAGATAATTATATGGATTTCAAAAATCACTGCGAAGTAATGATACAAAGAGCGTGTATCGTATAAAACCAATTTTTTAAGGGAGGTAACAATATGAGCCATTTTACAGTTTATGTTTTTACAAAGAAAGATAAAAGAGATGTTGAACAGTTACTTGCACCGTATGATGAGTCTATCACATACCCGCCGTACATCGAACTTACAAAAGAACAGGCAATAGCCAAAACACGCAAGGAAATTGAGGATTATAAGAATGGTTTGTATGCCGAGTACCTTGCGGATCCCATTGCATACGAAGAGAAGTGTGATAATAAAAAACATCTTGAGTATATTAAAAATGAGTTTCCTAAGAGACTTAATTGGACGGACGAGGAGTGTTATGAAGAACAGAAGATGTGGTATGGGGAAGACATGATTGATGAAGATGGAAATCTATTGTCTACATACAATCCGCACTCCAAATGGGATTGGTATACAATTGGTGGCAGATGGACAGGAGGTTTGGTTACCAAAGAAGGAAGAGAAACAAACTCAGATTATGTAAGTGAGATTGATTGGGATAAAACTGGTATACCATTTGCATTTATAACACCAAATGGAAAATGGTATGAAAAAGGAAAAATGGGATGGTGGGCAATAGTGACAAACGAAAAAGAACAAGATAATTGGGAAGAAGAATTTAAAAAAGCAATTGAAAAGTTTGACAACGACGTTCTTGTGACATTGGTTGATTGTCATATTTAAGAGTTAAATAAAACCAAGATTTTAAGAGAGGTGATAACATGATAATCAAAGGTCTTGATGAAAACTATTTACTTAAAACAAAAATGACCGCTGAACAGATTGCAAACGAAATTAGTGATTTAATAGAGGAAACTGTTAACACTATTAAAATTCTAAGTGCAGGATGGGATGCATTCTTTGGATGGTATGCGGTTGTGAAGACAGCGAAAAATAGACATTGGGTTATATCTAATGGCGAGGTACTTGCATATAGTGGATTTGCAAAAGACAGAGGCCTTTATTAAATAACCAAGATTTGAAAGGAAGTGATGATATGTATGTATTAACCAATATTTCACAGGATGTAGACGGTGCGGTTTACGCCGGACAGGCAACCATCTACGAAAATGAGGAAGCAGCGATCTTAAGCGCGAGAGAACAGCTGGCTGATGACTTTGGCATCACTCTGGAAGACATTGACAACGAAGCCTGGGAAGGAGGAACTCCTTATGTGCTTTCGCTGTCAAATAACGGAAGGTTTGAGGCATACACTGTTTCTAAACTTCCTGATTGTAGTTTTTCTTAGTAGCTTGAAATGGAGGTATAAATATGAAGTATGCAATACAAGTCAGTTATTATATGTATAACAGTAAAACAGATACAGAATATGAAGAGTGGTTGTACTTAGCTCTAAAAGGAGAACATAAAATATTTATATTTGAAGACAATGTAAATGAAAAGACAAAACTTTTTGATACTGCAAAGGAAGCTGGGGAATATGTTGATAAACATTTTGGAGCAGATGATCAAAGGTGCAGTTATAGCGCAGTACGAATTGTAGAAGTTATGTAGGGAGGCGTCAACATGAAAACGATCACACTTGAAATTAACAACCACTGTGGTTGAAGGCGAAGCTTATGAGGTTGAATAGAACCAGGTTTTAAGGGAGGTATGAATATGGCTAATTTAGGAATCACAGTAAAACAGTTGGAAATGTATTGTAAGGAACAGATTCAAAAAGGTAACGGAGATAAACATGTACTAATCTCATGTGACGATGAAGGAAATGGTTATCATACACTGTTCTACCAGTTCACAGATGCAGATGAAGAAGATTTTGAATATTTATTAGAATTAGAACACGATGGTACACACACCAAAGAAAATTGTGTAATTCTTGGGTAAGATTTGAAGGGAGGTAAATAATATGGGTAGTTTTAGTTGGATAAGGGCAGATAAAACAACAAAAAGAAAAAATTTAACAATGGGAGATAGGTATAAAATTCTTATCCCAAAAGAATTTGGTGGTGGATTTATTAAAGATACTTATTATGATTATGGATATGTTTTTTATGGTGAGAAAAATGAAGCAGACCTATATGGAATACTTGCTTATTGGAATGGTTGTGATGGAATGATATATGATGGAGACGAATACCCAAGTACAATGGATGATATTATTAAAAGAGGTAATACAATTTTACAAGAGAACCGATGTAAAGGGATTGATATTGGTTGCTATGATGAGCAGATTGATAAATTAAAATATCCATTAAAATTAGTTTCAATATCATATAAGGGAACATATGAAGAATGTGAAATGAGAAGTTATGGAGATCCAGACCAAGGTTTTTATAAAACGTATTGGAAATAAATAAAACAAGGTTTTCAAGGGAGGCGTGTATATGAACCCTACATTGTTGAATTATGAAAGTGAAGAAACTAAAAGGCTTATTGTAGCAGCTCAGTTGATGACGACATACAGTAAAGATGGAACATTATATTCAGTAGGAGAGACATATTTTGATTTTGGACAGGGATGGAAATGGACAACAATTTTAGCAGAAAACAATAGTCCGGCTCATTCATATTGCAGTACATGGCAAGCATTATATCCTCGCCAGTGGGAGAAAATTCTGAAGGCTGAAACACCAAAGAAACTGGCTGAGATTGTTGAGGATATATTAATGGAGAAATAAAACACGGATTTTATAGAAAGGAGACGTTAAAATGATAAAGGTAGGTATGATAGTAAGATACAGTCCAAAATGGTGTAGCCCTGGCGAAGAGAAATATCTTCATATTGTCAAAGAAAACAGATTAAATCCAATTACTAATGAGATGACACGGTGGTTGATTGAAACTATTAACACAAGCTTATTTATCAATCCAATGGAAACAGTAGATGAAGAAATGATTGAACCAGTTGGATTTGATTTAACAAATATAATCACATAGTTGGTGTAAACGTAGAAAGTAACAATGACAAATAAAATAAGATTTTCAAAGGAGGTAAATGATTATGTCGTTAGAAAAAATTAAAGCATTGGGCGAAATGAGAAAAACTATGAAAGAAATGCTTGACAAGGTAGTTGAAGAAAATAAGACAGATTTAGAAAATAACAGACAGATATCTATTGATAAAATTGTAAATTATTTATATGAGATGGCAAATTCTATTGATGCTCCCATGAGAGTTTTAGTAGAACATAAACTTGATTTTTATAATGGAATTAGCTTTCGATTCAATCTTTCTGACGATAGATATTGTCCGAAAGAAGAGAAAGGGAATATTTTATTTTCCATGTATTATTCATCCAGAAATGATGATTCATGGCGGGACATTAGAAGGATAGATGAGCATAAAAAAGACATTGATGTACTTTTAAAAGACTGGGTAGATATTAAAAGAGAATTAGAAGAAAAAGTATCAGAAGCTTTAATTAAAAAAATGTCGAATATCTGTAATAAAACTACTGATTTTTATGAACTTTGTAATACAGTGAATAATTTTTCAGTATAAAATAATGTTTTTAAGGGAGATGATTATATGGTTATAGACAAAAAATTCTTTGATGAATGTTTCTGTCCTGTACAAGGAATTGGAAGAGTTTGTTTAAGAGGAGATAGGAGCATTCCTAAATTTCTTGAAGATTATGGTAGAGAAAAAGACGGAAACGAGTACGATTCGAGTTGCTTTAGTATAGACATTATGATTGAAAATGAAAAGCCTATTGGCGGAGTGATCAATTATATGGCAGAACATGAGATGTGGAGCGAAATTCCTTGTGATAATTATATAGAAGCGTTCGATTATTATAAAGCGAATATATCCAATGAGGAATGGGAAGAAACAATAAAATAACTTGTTTATTCTAAATGGAGGTGACAATTTATATGAATAACATTGGATATATCACAATTCAGAATTTTGAATGGGTCGAAGATTCAATATTGAGTTTCGATTTATTGCCTACGGATGAGTTAATAGGAATTGCAGACGAAATAAGAGAATTAAACGGCTGTGCTGATATGGCAGTTGATTCTAATAATGATGTTTGGTACAACTTCTACCTTGATGTAGATGTGGTAAAGCAGAGCATTTCATTATGGTTTCAATGTAATAACGGAGAAAAGGATGACTATGCAAATTATGATATAGAGATAGATGAAACAGAAAGGGAGCGGTTTATCTGGAAAGCATTTAGACAGTTTGCTAAAGAAATGGATAGTGAAGTTGATTTCTAATAAAAGCAGAGTTTCATAAGGAGGTAAAACAAATGAGAACACATAGAAAATGTATCAGATGTAATACATATGTCAAAAGAGAAACGAGTAAAGGACTCCGCAGAGAGTATCCGTTTTACTGCCCGAAGTGTGACGAGAATATGTATAGATTTGAAACGATAAAAATAAATAAATACAGATTTGAAGGGAGATAACATTATGATTAAAGAAACAATTATCGCACTTGTAAAACCGGGAGATACAGTGGAGATAACACCCATTCCTAAAGTTCCAAATGCTGAACGCAGATTTAAAGTAAACGAAGTTCTTGATAACGGATTTTTATATGGATTATCCACTACTTGTGATGGTTATGTAATACCATTCAGTTGGATAAAAGATATTAAAATTGTAGCGTAATAAAAGTTAAATTTTATGGAGGTATCTATGAAGGGGAGATACGAAATTAGAATTTATAACGAACGGTTTAATATGAACCTAGACTATTATACAGGGGACGAAGATATTAAGTTGTCTGTTTGGTGTGGAACACCAAAAGAGTTAAAAAGGAAATGGGAAGAATTGCTTGATGAAAATGAAGGAGAAACATACTCGATATGGGATCATACAGTAAACGATATTATGGTTGGTGGCGCTTACGATCCAAGCGATTATGAAATTATTGACGAATATTTTGAAACATAAGATGATGAAATCTGAATTTGATAAGGGAGGCAAGGCATATGTTTAATAATGACACAGAATGCGGAGTTAATGGTATGATGCTGTTTGAAGTTGAATGTGAGTGCGGCGATACCTGGTCGGCATCCGGAAGGTATAGCTTTGATGTATATGCAAACCATGACATAACCGCAGATGATGTTGAGGAAATGATCGGAACTAACAGAAATGGTTTGGGGAATGTGGTTAACATACGGAATATGACAAATGATCCATATTATGACGGAGCAAACTTCACATATGTTTATAAGGAAGCATAAACATAAGAAGGAAAATTATTATAAATAAAAGCCAAATTTGACGGAGGTATGTATATGGAATTTAACTGGGATGAGTTCACGGAAAAGGACTATATTAACTATTGCAATATGGAAACGGAAACTGCTTGGCTCCATGCCGATGAATGTATTGGTTTTATAAGAGTTGGTGAGATATGTTGTGATCTTTTACTAAGACAATATAACAATGATCCAAATGATATTACACTTACATGGGATGTTTACGTTGGTGGTGTTGATACGGGATATGGTTATTCAGCAAAAGATGCTATGGAAACAGGTAGATACAAAGATAAATATGATGTGCCGGAAGATGAACTGTATCCGTATGATTATATTGGTGGTGGCGATTTTTTAGACTTCAATAAATCCATGACATATACGGAATTTAAGAAGATGGCAGAGGATGTGGTTACAAAGTTTATAGTGATGTTTAAGTTAGAAGACAAGGCAAATATGAAGTTGCATAAGTGGTAGGAGGTACGAATTATGAAGTATACTGTTATTTATCGTAGTTATTATTCCGCAGAAGTCGAAGCTAATTCATTTGAAGAAGCAAGAGAGATTGCAGATGAGATGGATGGAAGTGAGTTCT